>QFCS01000165.1_pt1 | contig 230321 bp, 221 predicted proteins | sample 3576561 | NCBI WGS metagenome assembly QFCS01
AATGGCCGGTGCTGCTGTCGGCGCTGCCGGCACGGCCGTCGCCATCGGCGCCGCCGCGACGGGCGTGGGTGGCGCCGTGGCTGCTGGTGCGCGCATGGCCCCGGCTGCCGCCAAGCTGGCCGGTAGCGGTGCGCGCGCCGCTACGTCGGCGGCCAGCAGTGCGAAGTCGGCGTTTCAGGCCGGTTCCGCCGCCGCTGGCGGCGGCGCAAAGGGCGCGATGGCGGGCCTGGGCAACGTCGCCAAGACCGGCGCGCGGGCGGCCGGGCGAGGCGCTGCATCCCGCGCTTCCGCTGCCGGGCAACGCATGGCCGCTCCCTTCCACGCTGGCTGGAATGGCGCTGCTGCCGATGGTGGCGCGGGCGCGGCATTCGGTCAGGGTGCCGCAGGCGAGGCCGCATCCGGCGCCGCTACGGCGCAGACACAGGAACGGCCCGCTTGGGCCAAGCGCCTGCATCGCCGCCAGCAACTCACCCACGCCGCGACCACCACCGCCCACACGCTGCGCGGTGGCGATGGCGGCGGCTCCGGCCAGGGGCCGAGCCTGCGCGGCTCCGACGAATAAAGCGATTCATAAGGAGAACTGACCATGCGATTCAAGAAGCCGCAGGTGCGCTATGCCGACACGCCGCAACCTGCCACGCCGTACCAAGCCGCCGGCCAGGTGTGGGACGACCGTATCGGCTCGCCGCGCGTGCAGGCGAAGAACTGGCGGCTGATGGCCTTCGGCTGCCTGACGCTCGCGCTGCTGATGGCTGGCGGCCTGGTGTGGCGCTCGGCGCAGTCCATCGTGACGCCCTACGTCGTGGAGGTGGACAACGCGGGCCAGGTCCGCGCCGTGGGCGAGGCCGCCACGTCGTACCGGCCCACTGATGCGCAGCAGGCGTACTACATCGCGCGCTTTGTGACGCTGGTGCGCTCGCTGTCCATCGACCCCATCGTCGTCCGCCAGAACTGGCTGGACGCCTACGACTACACGACCGACAAGGGCGCAGCGGTGCTCAACGACTACGCGCGTGTGAACGATCCGTTCGCACGCATCGGCAAGGAGTCGGTGACGGTGCATATCACCAGCGTCGTGCGAGCCAGCAACACCTCGTTCAACGTGCGCTGGACGGAACGCCGCTACGTCAACGGCGCCGCGGCCGGGCTGGAGCGGTGGACGGCCGTGGTGACCATCGTGCTCCAGCTACCACGCACCGAAGAACGCCTGCGCCGCAATCCCTTGGGCATCTACGTCAATGGTCTGTCGTGGAGCCGCGAGCTGGATTCTTCCGAAGGAGCCAAGCCATGAATGATCTTCTCCGTAAATCCGCTTTGCCAGTGATCCTGCTTGCATCCACCGCCTTGTTTTCGGGCTGCGCCACGCAGGGCAAGCCGCCGCCCGTGATCTCGCTCGATGAGCCGGTGCTTGCCCAGCCGCTGCCAGAACCTCCTGCGCCGGTGGAGGTGGTGGCCGTGCCCGAGGTGCTGCCGATGCCGGCGCAGTTGAAGCCGTTGCCCGAAGCCGAGGACGCCAAGCCCATGCCGGAGCCGGCAGACGAGAAGGTGCGCGTCTCGCGCGCCAATGCCGAGGCCCGCGTCGCACCTACGCGCGAGGGCTACGTCAACGCGATTCAGGTGTGGCCGTTCACCGACGGCGCGCTGTATCAGGTCTATGCGGCCGTGGGCCGCGTGACCGTGGTTTCGCTCCAGCCGGGCGAGGAGCTGGTGACGGTCGCCGCCGGAGATACCGTGCGCTGGATCGTGGGCGACACGTCCAGCGGACGCGGTGCCGAGTTGCGCGTGAACGTGCTCGTTAAGCCGATCCGCTCGGGCCTCAGGACCAATCTTGTCATCACCACCAGCCGCAGGACGTACCTGTTGGAGCTGGCCTCGACGGAAAAGACGTGGATGGCGTCGGCGTCCTGGGAATATCCGCGCGACCGGATGCTGGCCTTGCAGCGCCAGGCGCAGGCGGCCAGCGCAGTCGCGCCGGTGGATTCCGGCTTGTCGTTGGAGAACCTGCGCTTCCGCTACGCGGTCAGCGGCAGTAATCCGCCGTGGAAGCCGCTGCGCGCCTTCGACGACGGGCAGAAGGTCTATATCCAGTTCCCCGCCGGCATCGCGCAAGGCGAGCTGCCGCCGCTGTTCGTGATCGGGCCGGAAGGCGACGGGCAACTGGTCAATTACCGCTTCCGCTCGCCGTACTACATCGTGGATCGGCTGTTCGGCGCGGCCGAACTGCGCCTGGGCGGTGACAAGGGCGACGTGGTGCGGATCAAGCGCACGGACGGCGTCGCGCGGAGGAACTGACCATGAGCCAGGACGACACCCCCGACCTCGCCACGCCGCAGGCGGACAAGGTCGCACCGGAGGCGGTGGCGCTGCGCGCCCAGCCGCGCCCGGTCACACGCCTGAACCGGCGCACGCTGGCCATCCTCGTTGGCGGCCTATCGGTCGCCGTGCTCGGCGCCACGATTTGGTCGCTGCAGCCCCCGCGGCGCGCGGCCAGTGAGCAGACCGAGCTTTACAACGTCGAGCGCGTGTCGAAGTCCGAAGGTCTGGATGGCCTGCCGGCGGACTACTCGAAGCTGCCGCCGAAGTTACCCGAATTGGGGCCGCCGCTGCCGGGCGATCTTGGCCCCGCCATCGTCAACTCGCAGCAGCCCGTGACGCCAGCATATGCGCCACCGGGCCATGATCCCGAGGATGCCTTGCGCAAGGAGGCCGATGCAGCGGCGGCTTCGTCGGTGTTCTTCCGCTCGGGTGGCCAACGTGCAGCCACGGTGGCGCAGGCAGCGCCGGTGGCGCCTGGCGCAGCAAGCACGCTCGCGGCCTTCGATCCGCTCGCCGGCGGGCCGGCCTCGACGGCGGCCCAGCCTGCCGACCCGACTGCCGTGCAGAACCGGCAAGACCAGAAGGAGGCGTTCCTGAAAGGCGGCGCTACGGAAACCCGCAACTCCGGCAACTTGGCGCTGCCGGCGTCGCCCTATCAGGTGATGGCCGGAACGGTGATCGCTGGCGCCTTGGTCACGGGCATCAAATCAGACTTGCCGGGCGACGTGATCGCCACGGTGACAGAGCCGGTCTTTGACACGGCCACAGGCAAGTTCCTGCTGATCCCGCAGGGATCGCGCATCCTCGGGCGCTACAACAGCCAGGTCAGCTACGGGCAGAGCCGCGTACAGGTAGTGTGGAACCGGATCATCCTGCCCGACACGTCCTCGCTCACGCTCGACAACCTTGTCGGCACCGACCCGGCCGGTTACGCCGGCCTGGAAGACGATGTGAACTGGCATTGGAATCGCATCGTCGCGGGCGCTGTGCTGACGACGCTGCTGGGCGTCGGCGCCGAGCTGGCCGCGCCTGATAACCGCCAGAACGGCAACCGCATCGTCATCGCCGGCCGTGACAGCGCCCAGGACAGCATCAACCAGGTCGGCCAGGAGATCACCCGGCGCAACATGAACATACAGCCGACGTTGACGGCGCGCCCCGGCTTGCCGGTGCGAGTCATCGTTAACCGGGATCTCGTGCTGCGGCCCTATCAGCCGCTGTTCTTCAACCGGGGAGCTTCGCAATGAGCACGACCAAGAAGCTGCGGCTCGGGCCGCTGCCCAAGACCGAGAGCGTCAAGCTGACATTCGCGTGCCCGGCCAGCCTGAAAGCCGACCTCGACCGCTATGCCGCGCTGCACGCGCAGTCGTATGGCGAAGCGGTCGATGCCGCGACGCTGATCCCGCACATGCTGGAGGCATTCATGGCTGGGGATCGAGGCTTCAAGCGCACGCAGCCCAAGAACGGAAAAGCCGCCCCTGCGTGAACAGGGGCGGCTCTAGATTGGTGCCCGAGGCCGGAATCGAACCGGCATGACCGTAAGGTCGAGGGATTTTCTTACCACTTCGACTTTCGCCGCCAACGCGCATGCGCTGTTCGTGGTCTGGAGCACGCCTTCACCATAGCCTTGCGGCCGTAGGTGCCCGCCGTCTGCTCTCTACACCTTCCCAAACTGTTGCTTGGGCTTGGCTCGGCGTTGGCTCGGGTGCAGAAGCATCCAGGGCTTTCGCCGATTTTGACGGGCTTCACTCCGGGCGTTTCCCCCCGAAGGCTCAAATTGTTCAAGTCCCTTGTGTCTACCGATTTCACCACTCGGGCGTAGCGTGCAATGCGCTGGAAACACCTACCTCCATCTACTGGCGCCTAGCTGGCTCCTGACCGTCAAGCCAAGCTATGAAGCTGCATCATGGACGCTCGCAAACCGTTGTCACTATTGGCCTTCTGGCCCGTTGGCGCAAGCAAGAAGGACTTGACAAAACAGATTTTAAGTCCCCTGTGTTTACCAATTTCACCATCGAGGCCCAATGGCCAATTGTGGCAGGTTGAAAAACGCCGGCCCCGCCAACGCGGGGTTGGCGGGGCCGGCGCTCCCGCGAGGATTTCTTAAAAGTCGTTATCCATCAACCACTTAGCGGGCCTCAGACCTTGAACACAGCGACGATCTCCGCCAGCCGGCTGGCCTGGCTCTTGAGGCTGTCGGCCGCGGCGGCGCTTTCTTCCACCAGGGCGGCGTTCTGCTGCGTGACCTGATCGAGCTGGTTCACCGCGTCGCTGACCTGGCTGATGCCTTGCGACTGCTCGACGCCGGCCGCGCTGATCTCGGTGATCATGTCCGTCACGCGCTTGACCTGCGACACGATGTTCTCCATGTTGCGGCCCGCGTCGTCGGCCAGCCGCGAGCCGGCTTCCACCTTCTCCACGCTCTCGTTGATCAGGAGCTTGATTTCCTTGGCCGCGCCCGCGCTGCGCTGCGCCAGGTTGCGCACCTCGCCGGCCACCACCGCGAAACCCCGGCCCTGCTCACCGGCGCGCGCGGCTTCCACCGCGGCGTTCAGCGCCAGGATGTTGGTCTGGAACGCGATGCCGTCGATCACGCCGATGATGTCGGCGATCTTCCTGGAGCTCTCGGTGATGTCCTGCATGGTGCCCACCACCTGCCCCACCACGTCGCCGCCCTGCACGGCCGCCTCGCTGGCGGTCGTGGCCAGCTGGTTGGCCTGGCGCGCGGTCTCCGAGTTCTGGCGCACCGTGGAGGTGAGTTCTTCCATCGAGGCCGCGGTCTGTTCGAGGTTGCTCGCCTGTTCTTCGGTGCGCTGGCTCAGGTCGTTGTTGCCGATCGCGATCTGCGAGCTGCCGGTGGCGATCGACTCGGAGCTGGAGCGCACGTTGCTCACGATGTTGAGCAGGCTGGTGTTCATGGCCTTGAGCGCGTTCAGCAGTTGCCCGGTTTCGTCGGTGCTGGTGACTTCGATGCGCGAGGTCAGGTCGCCGGCGGCCACGGTCTCGGCCACGCGGACGGCCTCGTTCAGCGGCCGCGTGATGGAGCGGCTGATCACCAGGCCCAGCACCATGCCGATGCCCACGGCGGCCGCGATGAGGGCCAGCATCATCGTCAGGCTGGTGGCGTAGAGCTGGTCCGTCAGGTCGTTGGCCTTGCTGGCCGCGCCTTCCTTCATGCGGGAGAGTTCGGTGAACAGGTTGTCCACCTTGGTGGACTCGATGCGGGCGTCGTCCAGCGCCTTGGTCAACGCCTCGCTGCGGGTGGACAGCAGGGCGTCCTGCGCGGCCAGGCTGAGCGCGGTGTTCAGGTGCTGGCGGTAGGCGGCCAGCGAGGCTTCGGCCTCGGCAAACATGTCCTTGGCCTTCGGCGAATAGAACAGGGGCGCGGCCTTGTCCAGCAACTCGTCGGCGGCGGTCAGGCTCTTTTCCAGGGTCGCCTTGTGGGCCGCGCGCTCGTCCTCGGTGGTGGCCAGCATGAAGTTGGAGCGGGCGCGCCCGGCATAGATCAGGTTGATGTTGGCTTCCTTGATGTGGGAGAGGCCCATCAGCTCAAGGCTGTACATCTTGGTGGCCTCGTCATTGATCTTCGACATGTTGAGGATGCCGATGCCGCCCACCAGGGCGCAGATGGTGCAGATGACGAGAAAGGCGGCGATCAGGCGAGGGCCGACCTTCAAAGACTGGATGAAATTCACGTTTTTCTCGGGGTTGATGGCCAGAGTCGGCCGGTGGATGCAGCGCCGTCAGCGCCGATATTCAGAAGTTGATCCGCCAACTATCGGCGCCGCTTCGGGCGTCTTGAGGAAAGAAAGCGCCTTCATCCGCCGTGCGGTCGCGGTGCATACCTTTCGCCTCATTCCCCGCGGAAAACGCGCCGTCGCTGGCGCCGCAGGAGGCTTCAACGCCGGGTTTTCAGCCTGTTGACCTGGGTCGGCCGCGCCCTCGCCCCTCGATACTTTCTTCACCCCAAGCCTTTACGCCGCCGCGCCCATGAACAGCTCCATGCTTTTGAACATCCAGAGCAGCCTTGCGCAGATCAAGGCCAGCGAGTCGCACATCGCCGAGGCGTTGCCGCTCGGCGGGGGCCAGGGCGCCCGCTCGTTCACCGACCACATCGGCGGCCTGATCCGCTCGGTGGACGACAAGGGCCACGAGGCCCAGGCGATGGTGGGCGCGGTCGAGACGGGCCAGAGCGACAACCTGGTGGGCGCCATGCTCAAGAGCCAGGAAGCCTCGCTCAACTTTCAAATGATGATGCAGGTGCGCAACAAGGTCGTTTCGGGCCTGGACGACCTCATCAAGCTGCCGATCTGAGCCGCATGCCCGCGACCACGAAGATCATCGGGCCCGCCCGCGGGGCGCTCATGACGGTGATCGACACCTGCGAGCTGGGCCGCCCCGTTCACGTGCTGGACCGTTTTTGCCAGGTCCTCCACGCCGACCTGGCGGCCGCCGTGGAAAGCCTGTTCGCCACCCGCACCGCACCGGGCTTCCAGCTGGGGCGCATCGAGCATTCGCGCCGGGTTCATCCGCACAGGCCCCTGCGCTGGTTCCTGTTCGACACGGCCGCCGGCCGCCTGGGTTTCTCCATCGATCGCCAGGCCGCGCTCGCGCTGCTGGCCCGCCGCCTGGGCATGAGCAACTGGAGCCAGCTGGATCAGGAAACGCTGCAGCGCTCGGAGACCGCCACCGAACAGCGGCTCGCCGCGCAGGTGGGCAAGCGCCTCGTGCAGTGCCTCTCGGCGCGCCTGCTCAGCGGCTTGCAGGAGCGCGCCGCCACGGACACCGCACCGGCCGTGCTCGACGCCGAGCGCCATGGCTTCGGCGGCCCCACCGATGCCCAGGCCCTGTTCCTGGGCTGCGACCTGCTCGACGCGCAGGGCCGCCCCATGGGCCGGCTGAACTGGGTGCTGGAAGACAGCGCCCTGGACGCCCTGCTGCGCGCCCTGGCGCCACCCCGGCGCAAGCCCGCGAAAAAACCCATCGACCCGAGCACCCTGCGCCGGCAGCTGCCCATGCTGCTCGACGTGCGGCTGCTGGAGAAGCCGCTGTCGCTGGGCGACGTGATGGCGCTGCGGCCTGGCAGCGTGCTGCCGGTCGACCTCGGCCTGGCCACCGTGCGCATCCAGGACAGCCCGGTGCTCAAGGCCAGCGTGGTCGAGCACGGCGGCAAGCTCTGTCTCACCTCCCTCCAAGAAGTCTGAACCGCCATGGAAAACCTCACCGCGCCCCTCCCAGCCGACGCCGCCGGCGGCATCGACGAACTGCTGTCCTACATGGACGGCCCGGCCGAGAAACCCGTGGCGGAACCGGTGGCTTTCGAGGCCCCGGCACCCCGGCTGGGCATGGGCAGCCTCATGCGCAAGATCCCGGTCACGCTCACGCTGGAGCTGGGCTCGACCCGGGTGTCGCTGGAAGACCTGGCGCACCTGAGCACCGACAGCGTGGTCGAACTCGATGCGCTGGCCGGCGAGCCGCTGACCATCAAGGTCAATGGCGTGTCCATCGGCAAGGCTGTGGTGGTGATCTCCGGCGAAAACTACGGCCTGAAAGTGGTCGAGATCTCCGACCTGAACCTGGACAGCCTGGCCGCATGACGCCACGCGCCCTTCGACCCGGCGCCCTGCTCCTGGGCGCCGTCACGCTGGCCGCGCTCACGGGGCTGGCGCCCACCGATGCGCTGGCGCAGGCGGGGAGTCAAGGGCTGCAGATCTTCAGCAGCAACACCAGCGGCGGCACCACCGACTACACGGTTCGCACGCAGATCCTGATCATCATGACGCTGCTGGGTCTGCTCCCGGCCATGATGCTCATGATGACCAGCTTCACCCGCTTCGTCATCGTGCTCTCGCTGCTGCGCCAGGCGCTGGGCCTGCAGCAGGGCCTGCCCAACCGCATCATCACCGGCATCGCGCTCATCCTCACCCTGCTGGTGATGCGGCCGGTGGGCGAGCGCATCTGGACCGATGCCCTGCAGCCCTACGACGAGGGCAGGATCACCCTGGCCCAGGCGCTGAAGAACGCCGAGGCGCCGCTCTCGCGCTTCATGCTCGCGCAGACCAGCAAGCCCGCGCTCGAACAGATCGCCACGCTGGCCGGCGCGCCGGCCGTCACCGACCCCGCGCTGCACCCCTTCACCGTCAAGCTCGCCGCCTTCGTGCTCAGCGAGCTCAAGACGGCTTTCATGATCGGCTGCATGCTGTTCATCCCCTTCCTGGTCATCGACCTGGTGGTCTCGTCCGTGCTGATGGCCATGGGCATGATGATGCTGTCCCCGCTGGTGATCTCCCTGCCGCTCAAGCTGCTGCTGTTCGTGCTGGTGGACGGCTGGACGCTGACGGTCAACACGCTGGTGACCAGCGTGCGCGCGATATGACGCCCGAGATCGCCGTCGAACTGGTCGCCGAGTGCCTCAAGCTGGTGGTGGTGCTGGTCACGCTGCTCATCGGCCCCAGCCTGGTCGTGGGCGTGGTGGTGAGCCTGTTCCAGGCCGCCACGCAGATCAACGAGCAGACGCTGAGCTTCCTGCCCCGCCTGATCGTGACGCTGCTGGCCATCATCTTCATGGGGCAGTGGCTGGCGAGCAAGCTCATGGACTACTGCATCGCCATCTTCGAACGCGCCGCGCAGCTGGCGATCTGACGTGAGCCCCATGGAGCCGGTCTTCGGTCAACTGCTGGCCACTCTGCTGGCGATGTGGTGGCCTTTCGTGCGGCTGCTGGCCATGCTGTCCTTCATGCCGGTGGTGGGCGAGAACATGGTGCCGATCACCGTGCGCGTGCTGCTGGCGCTGGCGCTGGCCGTGGTGCTGCTGCCGGTGGCACAGCCCCCGGCGCCGATCACCCCCTTCTCCCTGCTCGGCATCGTCACCACCATCGAGCAGGTGGTGATCGGCCTGATCATCGGCCTGTGTTTCCAGCTCATCATGGCGGTCTTCACCCTGCTGGGCTTCATGGCCTCGTCGCAGATGGGCCTGTCCATGGCGGTCATGAACGACCCCATGAGCGGCGTGTCCTCCGACGTGGTCTCCACCCTGCTCTACGTCATGAGCATCCTGGTGTTCTTCGCCGTCGAAGGCCACCTGGTCTTCAACGGCGTGATGGGGTCGAGCTTCAAGTCCTGGCCGGTGGGCGGCGGCATCCCGCAGGTGGCGCTGGAGATGCTGCCGCTGCAGGTGGCCTGGGTCTTCTCGGCCGCCCTGCTGCTGGCCCTGCCGGTGATCTTCTCGGCGCTGGTGGTGCAGATCGGCTTCGGCCTGCTCAACCGCATCGCGCCGGCCTTCAACCTGTTCTCGCTCGGCTTCTCGCTGATCATCGTGTTCGGCCTGTTCATGCTCTCCGGCCTGGTGCGCTACATCCCCGAGCAGTACGTTCGCCTGACCTCGCGCGTGCTGGGCATGCTCGAACAGATGATGGTGGCGAGGTAAGCCATGGCCGAGCAGGACACCGGGGAAAAGACCGAAGACGCCAGCGCGCAGAAGCTGCGCAAGGCGCGCGAGAAGGGCCAGGTCGCCCGCTCCAAGGACGTGGCCACCGCAGTGGGCCTGGTCTGCAGCCTGCAGCTCATCGTCATCATGGCGCCCTCGTACCTGGCGGATTTCAAGCACCTGTTCGGCCTGGGCTTCGTGATGCTCGACGGCGAGGCCGCGCTGGACAACATGTGGTCCAACGCCTTCAAGCCGGCGATCCTGCTGGTGGGCAAGATGGTGCTGCCCCTGGCGCTCATCCCCATCATCGTGGCCGCGTTCACGCTGTTCCCCAGCGGCTGGGTGCTCAGCACCGACCAGTTCATGCCCAAGCTGGAGCGGCTGAACCCGCTGAGCTACTTCAGCCGCATCACCAAGCCCAAGCACCTGATCGACTGGGCCACCACCGCCGCCAAGGCGGCCTGCCTGGGTGGCGTGCTCTGGCACACCGCGAGTTCCACGCGCCCGGCCTTCCTGCGGCTGCAGGGCCTGCCGCTGCACGAGGCGCTGGCGCAGGCCATGGGCCTGGCGATCACCGGCATCTTCACCCTGTGCAGCGTGTTCGTGGTGTTCGCGCTGATCGACCTGCCGCTGCAGCGCTTCGTCTTCCTGCGCGAACAGCGCATGAGCAAGCGCGACCTGAAGGAAGAGCACAAGACCAGCGAAGGCCGGCCCGAGGTGCGCCAGCGCATCCGCCAGCTGCAGCAGCAGATCGCCAAGCGCAGCGTGCGCAAGATCGTGCCCACCGCCGACGTGGTGATCGTCAACCCCACGCACTACGCGGTGGCGCTCAAGTACGACACGCAGAAGGCCGAAGCGCCCTATGTGATTGCCAAGGGTGTGGACGAGCTCGCGCTCTACATCCGCGCCCTGGCCACCGAGCACCAGGTGGAGGTGCTGGAGCTGCCGCCGCTGGCGCGCGCCATCTACAACACCAGCCAGGTCAAGCAGCAGATCCCGGCCGCGCTGTACCAGGCCGTGGCGCTCGTGCTGCGCTATGTGCTCCAGCTGCGCGCCTACCGCGAGGGCGGCCGCAAGGCGCAGCCTGCGCTGCCCGCCGACCTCCACGTCCCCGCCCACCTGACCTGACACCAAGCCCGCCATGAACGTCCTCAAGTCACTCTGGTCCGACCTGCAGCGCATGCGCTACGCCGCGCCGCTCTTCCTGCTGGCGATGCTGACGATGGTGATCCTGCCGTTGCCACCGCTGCTGCTGGACGTGCTGTTCACGTTCAACATCGTGCTCTCGCTGATCGTGATCCTGGTCGCGGTCAACAGCCGCCGGCCGCTGGACTTCTCCATCTTCCCCACCGTCATCCTGGGCGCCACGCTGTTGCGCCTGATGCTCAACGTGGCCTCGACGCGGGTGGTGCTGCTCAACGGCCACCAGGGCACGGACGCGGCCGGCAAGGTGGTCGAGGCCTTCGGCCACGTGGTGATCGGCGGCAACTTCGTGGTCGGTCTGGTGGTGTTCGTGATCCTGATGATCATCAACTTCCTGGTGGTCACCAAGGGCGCCGAGCGCATCTCGGAGGTGTCGGCGCGCTTCACGCTGGACGCCCTGCCCGGCAAGCAGATGGCGATCGACGCCGACCTCAACGCCGGCCTCATCAACCAGGAAGGCGCGCAGGCGCGCCGCAAGGAAGTGGCGGGCGAAGCCGACTTCTACGGTGCCATGGACGGCGCCTCCAAGTTCGTCAAGGGCGACGCCATCGCCGGCATCCTGATCCTGCTGATCAACCTCATCGGCGGCGTGCTCATCGGCAGCTTCATGCACGACCTCTCGCTGGGCGAGTCGTTCAAGCTGTACGCGCTGCTGACCATCGGCGACGGCCTGGTCGCGCAGATCCCGGCGCTGCTGCTCTCCGCCGCGGCCGCCATCATCGTCACCCGCGCCAGCGAGTCGGGCGACATCGAAAAGCAGATCACCGGCCAGCTGCTGGCCTCGCCCGGCGTGCTGTACGGCGCGGCCGGTCTGATGGCCCTGCTGGGCGCCATCCCGGGCATGCCCACCTTCATCTTCTTCGCCTTCGCCGGCGTGCTCGGCTACGTGGCGTGGCGCATGGGGTCGCGCGTGGTGGTGGCCCCGCCGGACCCCAGCGCCCAGGTGCAGGTGGCCCTGCTGACCGAGAGCCAGCCCGAGATCGACTGGAAGAGCCTGCCGGTGGTGGAGCCGGTGGCCGTGTCGGTGGGCTACAAGCTGGTGGGCCTGATCGACCCCGGGCAAGGCGCCGTGCTCGCCAAGCGCCTCAAGGGTGTGCGACAGACCCTGAGCGAAGGCATGGGCGTGGTGCTGCCGCCCATCGGCGCGCGCGACGACCTCGGCCTCAAGCCCAACTTCTACTCGGTGCTCATGCACGGCACGGTGCTGGCGCAGGCCGAGGTGTTCGCCGACCGGCTCATGGCCATCCCGGGGCCCCAGGTGTACGGCGACATCGACGGCATCCCCGGCGCCGACCCCTCCTTTCGCATGCCGGTGATCTGGATCGAGCCGGCGCAGAAGGCGCACGCCCTGGGCATGGGCTACCAGGTGGTGGACGTGCCCACGGTGATCGCCACGCACGTGACCAAGCTGATGCGCGAGAACCTCGGCGAGCTGTTCCAGCACGACGACGTCAACGCGCTGATGGAGCGCCTGGCCTCGCTCGCGCCCAAGCTGTCGGCCGCGCTGGACAAGGCCTTCACCCACAGCATGCTGCTCAAGGTGTTCCGCACGCTGCTGGCCGAGAACGTCTCGCTCAAGGACATCGTGCCCGTGGCCACCACCCTGCTGGAGAACGCGGAGCAGACCAAGGACCCGCTGCTGCTGGCCGCTGAGGTGCGCTGCACGCTGCGCCGCCAGATCGTCGGCGCGCTGTGCGGCCAGACCGGCGAGATCAAGGCCTTCAACATGGGCGGCGAGCTGGAGAACCTGCTGCTGGGCGCGCTCAACCAGGCGCGCAGCGCCGGCAAGGTCGCGCTGGACAACTTCCCGATCGATCCCAACCTGCTCAACCAGCTGCAGTCCCACATGCCCATCGCGCGCGAGCAGATGAAACAGATGGCGGCCACGCCGCTGCTGCTGGTGATGCCCCAGGTGCGCCCCCTGCTGGCGCGCTACGCGCGGCTGTTCGCGCCGGGCCTGCACGTGCTGTCCTACAACGAGGTGCCCGAGCAGCGGGAAGTGGCCATCGTCGGCTCGCTCGGCTGAGCGGCCCTCAGGCCTGCGCGTCCGGCGGCACCGGCCAGTGCCGCGCCACACCACTCACCACCTCGGCCAGGGCGTGCAGCAACAGCGACGACGCGGGGTCGGGCCGGTAACTCAAGCCACCCGACGGCAAGGGCGCGAGCGGCGTGCCCAGTTGCACCTTGACCAGCGGCGCGCCCAGGCGGCCCAGGGCCGCGGCCAGCTCCGGCATCAGCTCGCGCAGCAAGGGCAGCACCTGAGCTTGTCGGGGCATCAGGGCCATGGCCAGGCCACCGCCCAGCCACAGCAGCTGAACCGTCATCGGGCCGGCCTGCGGCAGGGTCAGCGCCACCTCCAGGCCGGCGGGTCCCTCCTCGCGCGGCCGGGGCTTGCGGCGCTCCCACAGCGGCGCGGCGGCCACGCGCAGCGCCACGCTCAGGCCGCCCCAGGCGTAGAGGTGAAAGCTCCAGTGGCCGGGTTCGCCGCGCTCCGACGGCGGCGCACCGGGCGCCGTGTGCGGGCCGGGCAGCGCCAGCGGCGGGCGCTCCAGCAGCGCCAGCCCTTGCAGGCCCAGGTCCATGTGGCGCGAGGTGAGGATGACGCGCCACGCGGCGGCCAGTTCGGTGGGCGACGGCAGCTTCCACTGGTAGGCCCGCAGGGCCGCCTGGTCCAGGCGCATCGCGGGCAGTTCGTCGGGTGATGCGGGGGCGCCCGGCACGCCGGGCCGGGGCGCGACGAACTCGAGTTCGAGCGAAGGCTCGGTCGCCAGCACCCGCATCCACACCATGTCGCCCACCGAAAGGCCCTGGGCCCAGGCGCCTTGCGGAGGCAGGCGCAGCGTGGCGCCGCGATCGCGCCGCAACGTCACGCCATGCTCGTCCCGCCCCTCGTAGCGCAGGGCGATGTGCTCGCCCACGGCCGGGCGCGGCGCACCCTCCCGGGCGGGCTGGCGCTGCGGCGCGAGGCTCGCGGCGGTGACACGATCGATGTTCATGGAGGCCTCCGTCCACCCACCCAGGTTCAGGCGCCTTGCGCGTGAAATGAAAAAAAGCCAGCCGAGTCACCGGCTGGCTTTGTCGCCTCGAGCCGCCGTGGAGGGCGGCCGAAGTCGCCGATTTACTGCATGAGCGACATGACCAGCTGCGACATGCTCGACGATTGCTTGAGCATCGAGGTGCTGGCCTGCATCAGCATCTGGTTCTTGGTCATGTTGGCCGTTTCAGCGGCGTAGTCCACGTCCATGATGCGGCCCTTGGAGGCGTCGGTCTGGGTGCGCTGGTTGCCCAGGTTGTTGTAGACGCTTTCCAGGCGGTTGGAAGAAGCACCCAGCTGGGCGCGCACGGCACCGATGGAGTCCAGCACGTCGGCCAGGTCGTCGATCGCGGTGTTGGCGGCGGCGGCGGTGGCGATTTCGGTGCCGGGGGTGCCGGCGGTCACGCCAGCGGTGTAGGAAGCCACCACGGCGTCGAGGTCGGTGCCCAGGTCGCCCAGCGCGTCGGTCACGTCCACGTCCATGGTTTCGGCGGTCGTCGCGCCGATCTGGAAGGTCACGGCGGCGGCGCCAAGCTTGCCAGCCGTGCCATCCTTGCTGAACAGGGCTTCGCCAGCGAACGAGCTGTTCGTCATGATGTTGCCGAGTTCTTCGCCGAGCTGGTCGAATTCGGACTGCAGGGCGTCGCGGTCTTCCTGGGTGGCCGAGCCGTTGGCGGCTTCGGTGGCCAGGTCCTTCATGCGGGTGATGATGTTCGTCATTTCCTTGAACGCGCCTTCGGCGGTCTGCATCATCGAGATGCCGTTCTGCGTGTTGCGCATCGCCACGGCCATGCCGCGCGACTGGGCGTTCATGCGGGTGGCGATCTGCAGGCCGGCGGCATCGTCCATGGCGGAGTTGATGCGGAAACCCGTGCCCAGGCGGGACATGGAGGTCGTCAGGGTCTTCTGCGTGGCGCCGAGCGCGTTCTGGGTGCTCAGCGAAGCGTAGTTGGTGTGCAGGCTCAACATGGTGGGTACTCCTTGATCGGTTGGGGCGCCGGGTATCGACGACCTCACCTTCACAGAGCGACCTGCTCGAGCGGGTCCTTAAATGCGGAGGCTGATTTTTTTGAGGAACCTCAGTCTTTGCCGGGCAGCAGAAGCATTTTCGAGATGAACTTGCGGCGTTCACTCTTGTCGCCAGCGCTGCCCTGATTCCTGAAAAGCGACTCCGACTGCATGTAGCAATACAGCACGAAGGCACGTGCCTTGGCTTCCGCGGCGTTGAAGTCCAAGGAAGAAAAGCACTCGGTGATGTAGGCCAGCCGCTTGGCATCGACCTGATCGACGATCATGCGCGCTTCCTCGTCGCGCCGGGCCCAGGCCCGAACCGCCAGTTCCACCGACGAACCCTTCATGGCGGCTCGACCGTGAAACGGCAACTCCACCAGCTCGCGGATCAGATCTTCCGCGGCCACACCTTGCTTTTTGTAGCGCGCAATGATCTGTTCGGTCTGCGCCTCTTGCCAACTGATCAGCACGCGCTTCAACAGGTCATCGCGATCGGTGAAATGCCAGTAGAAGCTTCCACGCGTCACGTTCAGAATCTTGGCCAGCACATCGACACGCACGGCGTCGATGCTCTTGACGATCAGCAACTCCGTGGCCGCCTCGATCCAGTCATCCGGCGTCAACTGCGCACGCGCTTCGGGTGTGCTCTTCGGAGGACGGGATTTTCCCACCGCGGATTTGGCCGCGGTGGCCGATTTCGCATGAGATCCGGCGGGACTGTTCACTGGCATCGCCGAATGATATCTGCTCGCTGCCGCAGCCGAACCGATGCAAAGAACGGCCCGTCTGGGCGACCTGGACGGTGCCAGCGCCAGGGCTTTCGAAAAAGCCCGCACTGAGCAAGCCATACAAACATTCAGTTGTGTATGGAATAGGGTAAACACTCTCTGAATATTCTTCACTGAGAACTATCTTCACCAGACCATACACAAGTGTATGTTGTTCGGCAAAGAACGAGGCTTTTCATCAGAGGCATTGCGACTTGCGCCTGAGAGAAGAGCGAGATCGCCGGGCTTGAAACCGTCCTTGCACACAACACAACGGAGAACGACACCATGAGACAAGCTCTAAGAGCGGCGCCGCATTTATCAGTGGTCCTGGTTGCGGCTTTGGCCGGCTGCGGAGGAGGCGACAACAGCGCGCCCAAGCTCACCTTTGCCGAACGTTGCAGCCAACTGGCCGGCAAGGCGGTGGGCGGCGGAACCATCGCTTCCACCAAGCTGGTGGCAGCCGCACCCGACAAGCCACAAACCTGTGAAGCCAAAGGCACCATCGTCAGCTCGCCAACGTCGACGATCAATTTCCGGATTGATCTTCCTGAAGATTCCCGGTGGAACAAGAAACTTGTTCAGCTGGGCGGTGGCGGCTACAACGGCGAGGTCAGGACGTCCGACATGGTGACGATGTTCAGTGGGAGCGAGGCCAGGATGCGGGGCTATGCGTTCGTGGGGGCGGATGGCGGCGTCCAGACATCGAATCTGAGTTCCACCCTCAACAACCCATCCGCCTTTGACAACTTTGCATTCAACTACCACCCGCAGGTGTTGAAAGCCGCGACAGCGGCATTGCAGACGGTGTATGAAAGCGCGCCGACCCGAAAGTATTTCTGGGGTGTATCGACTGGCGGCCGGGAAGCTCTGCTGCAAGCGCAAAGGTATCCGGAGAACTACGATGGCATCGTGGCAGGCGAACCTGTCGTCGACTACAGCAACGTCATTCAAAAAGGCACCGCCGTTGCTCAGCTTGCGTTTTCAAATGGTGGCATGGGTTGGCTGAACCCTGCGAAAGTCAAGCTGTATGCGGATGCGCAGCTGGCCGCCTGCGATGCCCTCGATGGCGTTGCCGACGGCATCATCTCGAACACCGGGGCATGCAGCTTCGATACCCAGACGCTTCGCTGCCCCGCCGGCGTCGACACCGGGGACACCTGCCTGTCCGATGAGCAACTGGCAACGATCAACTTTGTCAGAACCGACACGCCTCTGCCCGTGCCCGTCGCGAATGGGATCACGGTCGGCCCGGCATTCGGCATGGGCGCAGAAGCCGATGCGGCTGCGGGCCTGACCGCCATGCAATTCGGGGCAAGCGCCACCCAGCCTGCGAGCTCCTTGTTCTTCTTCTCGGACTTCTGGCTCAAATACCAGGTGACTTCCGATGTCAACACGACGGTGCTGGGATACACGCTAGGCTCGGACGCGGCCCGCTGGCTGGAACTCTCGAACAAGGTCAATGCGACCAATCCCGACCTCCATGCCTTTGCGGATCGAGGCGGAAAACTGCTGCTATGGGCAGGTGCAAGCGATCATCTGGTCCCACCCGCCTACAGTTCCAACTACTACGGCAGCGTGGTGACCAAGCTTGGCCAGACCAAGACCGACGGATTCATGCGGTTTTACATGCTCCCTGGCGTGGTGCACGGCACCACTGGCCCTGGTGCGTTCATGATCGACTACCTGGCGGCGTTGGACAGTTGGGTGGAAAAGAACCAGGCGCCCAGCGATGCTCTGACGGTGGCCAAGCCAAGTGCCGATGGCAAGACGACCATTCGCACCCGCCCCCTTTGCCGTTTCCCGACTTGGCCAAAGTACGGCGGAACGGGCGACGTCAATGCCGCCTCCAGCTACAGCTGCGCCACGCTGTAACTTCTGCATGGGGCCAGTTGCTGATTTTTCGGCTCGGCCAGGCATCTGCCCTGGCAGCCACATCAACCCAGCAACGCCATGACCCGCGCGCGGTTCACGCCCGCCAAAGCCGGCGCCACATCGGCATAGGTCTCGAAGCGCATCGACTGCGTGCGCGCCAGGAAGGCCTGGGCCGCGCGCTCCACCGACTCGGCCGGGATCTCCGCCGAAGCGGCGCTGGCCTCGGCCGAGGCCAGCGCCAGCGCGCCGGCCACCTGGGCTTGCGTGACGCCCACGCGGTCCAGCGCGTGGATCACGCGCTGCAGCGCACCGCGGATTTCGTGCGGCTCCACCGGCGCCTGTTCGTACAGCGCCGACGGCAGGGCCGGTGCTTCGGTGTGGGTGCGCACGCGCTGGGGGACGCCGTCGGCGAAGCGGTGTCCCTCGCCCTTGATGGTGATGCGGTCCTGCACCTTGTCCCAGGTGGCTTCCGGCGCGCTGAACATGGGTTCGCCCCGGTCGTCGATGTGCACGCGCACATCGGCCGTGGCCAGGGCGTGGTCGAGCCGGCGCAGGTTGCTGTTCACGCCTTGTTCGGGGTCGATGGTGACGGTCAGCGGGCCGGCCAGGTTGGACGGCAGGCCGATGCTGAGCACCTCGCGCGCGCCTTGCGACAGCGCGGCCGCGTCGATGCCCCGGATGCGAAACGCCTGGCGCGCCGCGCCATGGCCCTGGTACTGCAGTTGCGGGTCGATGGCGGCGCTGGTGGCCGCGGCGCGCTGGCGCCAGAGTGTCTGCAGGCCTTGTCGCGCCGAGGCGAGTTCGCCCTCGCGCTGGTGGGCCGTGGCCGGGTCGGCCAGGTTCTCGCTGTAGCCGGACTTGAGGGTGTGCAGGCCGGCCGACAACTGGCCGAGGTAGGCCTTGGCCATCTGGACCGCGGCCACCTGCCCGTGCCGTTCGCCGTCCCAGGGGCTGAAGGCGGACGCTGATTTCGCTGCCTCGCCGGTCGTGGCGCGCAGGGGACGAGCGCTGGCCGCTCCGGGCACCGCCGCGGCCGGGGCCGTGGCACCCGCCGACGGCCGGCCGATCGCGAGCGCGGTGCCGGAGGCGCGTTCGTTGCCGCCTGTGGATCGAAGGGCCTGGAGCGTGTTGACCTGCATGGGTGAGCGGTCGATCAGAGCACGTTGAACAGCGAAAGCGCCGACACCTTGGCGTAGGCCTTCTGCGTGGCCTGCAGCGCGGTGGTGTAGCCGGTGAGGTGCACGGCGGCCTCGGCGTAGTCGAGCTTGCCCAGCGCGAGCACGGCGTGGTCGTTGGACAGGCTCACGTTGGCCAGCGAGGTGTCCTGCGAGTCCAGCGTGGTGAGCGCGCCGCCGATGCGCGCGATGCGCGAGCTCACGCTGTTGAAGGTGGTGTCGAGCAGGTCCGTGGTGGCCTTGAGGCGGGCCCGCACGGCCGGGTCGTTGACGGTGACGCCCGGCGTCTGGAAGTCCTGGATGGTGAGGTCGAGCTGGTTCAGGAAGGCGGCCATCTCGTCCAGCGGCACATTGGCCGCCTGCGTGATGCCGTTGCCCACCACCACCTGTTGCAGGTCGGTGTTGCCGGTGAAGCTGTAGCGCGCGCCGGGCGCGGCGGCCGGGTCGAGCGTGATGGAGGCGGTGTTCGAGGCGGTGCCCGAAAACAGGTAGCGGCCTTCCTGGTCGCGGGTGTTGGCGGTGGCGAAGATGCTGTCGCGCAGCGAGATGAGCTGCGTGGCCATGGCCCGCACGTCTTCGGAGGTGTTGGTGCCGTCGGCGGCCCAGATCTGCAGGTCGCGCATCTGCAGCATGTCGCGGCTCATGCTGTCGAGCAGCACCTCGCTGTGCCGCAGGCGCCCGCCCAGGGCGCCGATGTTGTCGCGGTACTGGTCCAGCGCGGCCTGCTCGCGCGCCAGCCGGCCCAGACGCACGCTGGCGATGGGGTCGTCCGAGGGCACCAGCAGGCGCTCGCCCGTGGCCATCTGCTGCATGAGCTGCTCGACCTTGAACGACGCCATCTGCAGCGAGGTGTTCATGGTGGTGTGGTACTGGGTGCTGGCGATGCGCATGGTCTCTTCTCCTTCAGCCGAACATGGCCAGCGTGGTGTCGAACAGCTCGTTGGAGACGGCCAGCACCTTCATGTTGGCCTGGTACATCTGCTGGTACTGCACGATGTTGATCGCCTCCTCGTCGGTGTTCACGCCGCTGGTGGACTTCCAGCTTTCCTCGGCCTGGTTGCGCACCGTCTTGGCGGTGTCGTGGGCCGCGCGCGCCTGCTGGTTCTGCGTGCCCAGGCGCCCGACGATCTGGGTGTAGATGTCGCCCAGGCGCACCGTGCCCAGCGAAGGCACCGTCAGCGGCTGGTCGCGCAGGCCGATGAGGGCCTGCAAGTTGTCGCTGTTGCCGGGTTTGGTCGGGTCCGAGGAAAACGCCAGGTCTTCGCCCAGCAGACCGTCGACCACCTTGAGCAGGCCGGTGGAGGCGGCGTCGAACTGGAACAGGTCGGTGCCCGGCGTGCCGTCCATGGCGAAGCCGGCGGCCATCTGGGTGTTCACCCGCGTGGCGATGGCTTGGGCCAGCGCGGCCACGTCGTCGATCACCGGCTTGAGCACCGTGCGCTCGAACTCGTCCAGCCCGCCGAGCTGGCCGCCGAGGTTGCCGCTGGTGACGGTGAAGGACTCGCTGGCGAAGGCCAGTTTCAGGGTCTGCGAGCCGTCGGGGTTGTTGACGGTGGAGAGCGTGGCGGCCAGGGAGCCAGCCACCAGCGGCACGCCGCTGCGCAGGGACACGCTGGCGCTGCCGTCGGCCTGCTCGACCACCTGCAGGCCCACCAGGTTGGACAGCGCGTCGATCTTGAGGTCGCGCGCGTCCATCAGGCTGGAGGGGTTGATGCCGGTGGCGCGCGTGGCCGCGATCTTCTCGTTGAGGTCGGCGATCTCCGCGCTCAGCGAATTCACCTGCGCCACCGAGGCGGTGCGCTGCTGCGCGACCGAAGCGCGCTGGTTGTTGAGCACCTGGTTGAGGTTGTTGAAGCGCTGCGCCAGCGCCTCGGCCGAGGTGATCACCTGCTGGCGCAGGGGCGCGGAGGTGGGGTCGACGCTGGCGGCGTTGAGGGCGTTGAAGAACAGGTCCAGCCCGCTGTTGAGGCTGGAGCCGTCGTCGCCCATCACCTGCTCGAGCTGGCGCATGTAGGGCTGCGAGGTGTTGTAGCGGCCCAGTTCGGAATTGGCCTGCCACATCTGCATGCTCTTGTAGCCGTCGCTGAAGCGCAGCAGCGCGGGCACCGAGACGCCACCACCGGTGGCGGCCACGCCGCCCTTGAACGGGCCGACCGCCGCGAACAGCGCGCCCTGCCGGGTGAAGCCCGGCGTCATCACGTTGGCGATGTTGTGGCTGGCCGCGGCCAGCGCGGTCTGCGCGGCGAGTGCGCCGGTCAGCGCGGTGTAGTGGATGGTCATGGGTCAGGGCTCCGGCGGTGTGGCGGCCCCGCGCACGGTCGGGGCCTTCTCGTGGAGAGCGACCGAAGCGGGCGGCGCCTTAAGCGCGGCCTGCATCGGCGCCACGGCGGGCGCTGGCAGCAGCTGGCGCAGGATCACGTCGGCGATGCCGAAGGCGCGCTGGCGGGCCATGGTGTCGGCCACCACGTTGTCGGCCAGGTCCAGCATGTCCTGGTTGATCTTGTTGTTGAACGGGCTGTCCTCGCTGGCCATGGCCTGCGTGGAGCGGCGCATGGCCTTGAGGTTCTGCGCGATGAAGAAGGCCTCGAATTTTTCCGCGGCATCGACCGCCTTGGCGCGCAGCACCGGGTCGATGTCGGCCGGCTGCCCGGCGCCGGGGGCCGAAGGTCCAATGGCTTGCATGGTGGGCTCGCCTCAGATGACGACGAGTTCGCCGTCGATGGCACCGGCCTGGTCCAGCGCCTGCAGGATGGCCATGATGTCGTCGGGCGAGGCGCCGGTGCTGTTGATGGTGTCGATGATGCCTTTGAGGCTGGTGCCCGGCGGCCAGCTGAACATGCGGCCGCTGCCCTGCTCCACCGCCACACTCGATTGCGGCACCACCTTGGTCTCGCCACGGCCGAAAGGCGCGGGCTGGCTCACCAGGGGCTGTTCGCCGATCACCACCTTGAGCGAGCCGTGCGACACCGCCGCCGGCCGCACGCGCACGCCATCGGCGATCACCACGGTGCCGGTGCGCGAGTTGAAGACCACCTTGGGCGTTTCCGTGCCCACGGCCACCGGCAACGCCTGCAGCATGGCCACGAAGGCCACGCGCTGGGTCGGGTTCGCGGGGGCGACCACGTCCACGCTGGTGGCGTTGCGCGTGGTGGCGAGCGTGCCGAACTTGCGGTTGATGGCCTCGACGATGTTGGTGGCGGTCTGGAAGTGCGGGCGCTTGAGGCTCAGCGTGACGGTCTCGCGGGTGTCGAAATCGCTCTCGATCTCGCGCTCGACCGTGGCGCCGTTGGGCACGCGGCCGGCGGTGGGCGTGTTCACGGTGACACTGGACCCGCTGGCGCCCTGCGCCGAGAGGCCGCCCACCACCACATTGCCCTGGGCCAGCGCGTAGACCTCGCCGTCGGCACCGCGCAGGGGCGAGAGCAGCAGCACGCCGCCGCGCAGGCTCTTGGCATCGCCCATCGAGGACACGGTCACGTCGATGCTCTGGCCCTTGCGGTAACCCGGCGGGAACACCGCGCTGACCATCACGGTCGCCACGTTGCGCGCCTTGGTGTTGCTGCGTTCGGGCAGCTTGACGCCGAACTGCTTGAGCATGTTCTCCACCGTCTGGCCCGAGAAGCGGATCTGGCTGCTGTCGCCCGACCCCTGCAGGCCGACCACCAGGCCGTAGCCGATCAGCTGGTTCTCGCGCATGCCTTCGACGTCGACCAGGCTGTGCAGCGGCCGGGCCGGCGCACCTGGCGTCTGTGCCTGCACCGGCAAAGCGAAAGCCAGCAGGGCGGCGCCCAGGGCCAGGGCGGCGCGGATCGGGGCGAGGTTCATGGCGGGCATCTCAGAAAGGCATCCAGGGGCTGGTGAAGAAGCGGGTGAGCCAGCCCGGGCTGTTGGCATCGGCCAGCGTGCCGGTGCCGGAATAGGCGATGCGCGCGTTCGCGATGCGCTGGGACGAGACGCGGTTGGTGGCGTCGATGTCCTCGGCGCGAACGAAGCCGCTGAGGCGGATGAACTCCTCGCCCTGGTTGAGCCACAGGCTCTTCTCGCCCGAGACGCGCAGCAAGCCGTTGGCCATCACCTCGTGCACCACCACGGTGATCGCGCCTTCCAGCGCGTTCTGCTGCGTGCTGCTGGAGCCACCGGAGAACTCGCGGTCGGCCGAGAGGCCCACGCTGGTGTCGAGCACCTTGCCGGCGATGCTCAGGGGCTGCACGCTCGCGCTGCTGCGCTTGTCCAGGCTGGTGCCCGAGCGCTTGCTGGCCTGCGTGGTCTCGGCCAGGATCACCGTGAGCACGTCGCCGGAGCGGAAGGCGCGGCTGTCGTTGGTGAGCACCCAGGCGGACTGGGGGTTGAACAAGCCACCCGACTGGCCCTTGCGCGCCATGGGCTGCACCGGCGGCAGGGGCGCGTCGGCCAGCGGCGGCGCCACCGGCGGCACGATGGCCGCGCAGCCACCGAGCCCGGTGGCCGCCGCCAGGGTGAGGACGGCCAGCGCGCGCATCAGCGCACCGCCTGGGCCAGGTTCTGCAGCATGCCGTCGGCGGCGGACAGCACCTTGGTGTTCATCTCGTAGGTGCGCTGGGCCGAGATCATTTCCACCATTTCCTCGACCACCTGCACGTTGGAGCCCTCCAGCGCGCCCTGCTTGAGCTTGCCGAAGGCCTCTTCGCCAGGCACGCCCTCGTTGGGCACGCCGCTGGCGGCGGTTTCCTGGAACAGGTTGTCGCCCAGCGCCACCAGGCCGGCCGGGTTCACGAAGCCCGCGAGCGTGATCTGGCCCAGCTCGGTGAGTTCGGTCTCGCCCGCGATCCTGGCGCTGACCACGCCGTTTTCACCGATGGCGATCGACAGCGCGTTGGCGGGCACGGTGATGTCCGGCACGATGGGGTAGCCCTGCGCCGTCACGAGGCGACCTTCCGGGCTGGTCTGCAACTGGCCGGCGCGCGTGTAGGCGGTGTCGCCGTTGGCCAGCTCCACCTGCAGGAAACCCTGGCCGACGATGGCCACGTCCAGCTGCTGGCCGGTGGTCTGCAGGCTGCCGGTGGTGAAGACCTTCTGCGTGCCGACCACGCGCGTGCCATTGCCCAGCTGCACGCCGGTGGGCGCGTTGGTGTTCTCGTCGCGCGCGGCGCCGGGCTGGCGCTCGACCTGGTAGAACAGGTCCTCGAACATCACGCGGTCGCGCTTGAAGCCCACGGTGTTGACGTTGGCGAGGTTGTTGGCGATGGCCTGCAGCTTGGCGTCCTGCGCCTGCACGCCGGTCTTGCTGACCCACATGGCGGGATTCATGGTGTGTTTCCTGGTTGGTTGAACGGGGGGCGCGGCCGGCTCAGCCGCGCAGCAGGCGGTTGCCCGCCTCGGACATGCGCTCGGCCGAGCCGAACAGCTTCATCTGCACCTCGAAATCGCGGCTCAGCGTCATGGTGGCCACCATCTCCTCGACGGCGGACACGTTGCTGCCCTCCAGGTGGCCCGAGCGCATGGTCACGGTATCGTCGGCCGGCAGGGGCTGGCCGTCGCGCGCCACGATCAGGCCGGCTTCGTTCTTCGTGACCTCGCCGCCCAGCGGGCGCACGGTCTTGATGCGGTCCACCGGCTGCAGGTCCTCCTGGCCCGGCGGCTGGATCGAGACCGTGCCGTCGCCCGCGATGTCCACGCGCGTGAACGCGGGCAGCACGATGGGGCCGCCGTCGCCGACGACCGGGCGCCCGTTCACCGTCAGCGTGCCATCGGCATCCACGGTGAACTGGCCCGAGCGGGTGTAGGCCTCCTGCGCGCCGCGGTATTGCACGGCGTAATAGCCTTCGCCGGTGATCGCCACGTCCAGCTCGCGGCCGGTGGACTTGAGCACACCGTGGCGCGCGCTCACGCCGTCGGCGTTGAGCTGGCTCATGTGGCGGTCGTCGTAGCCGTAGCCGGGGGTCGCGAGCGCGGTGCTGAAGGCCACGTCGGCCCGGAAGCCGGGCGTGTCCGCGTTGGCCAGGTTGTTGGCGCGCACCTGCTGCTCGCGCAGCGTGCGCTCCGCGCCGCTCATGGCCGTGTAGATCAGGGCATCCATGGCAAGGGGCTCAGACGGCCTGCATCAGGGCCTGGGTCATGGCCTGCTGGGTGGAAAACACCTTGGTGTTGGCCTGGTAGTTGCGCTGCGCGGTCATCAGGCCCACCAGTTCACCGGTCATGTCGACGTTGGACTGCTCCAGCGAGCCGGGGCTGATGGTGCCGGCCTGGCCCGCGCCGGGCACGTCGTACAGCGGCTCGCCGCTGGCGTTGGAGACGGCCCAGCTGGTGTCGCTCACCGGCACCAGGCCGTCTTCGTTGGGGAAGTTGGCCAGGGCGATGGTGCCCACGCGCTGCTTGAGGCCGTTGCTGTACTGGGCCAGCACCGAGCCGTCCTTGTCCAGCGCCACGCCCACGAAGGAGCCCGAGGCGTAGCCGTTGCTGGCGTTGACGGTGGTGGTGGCCTGGCCCGCGAACTGCGTCGTGCCGTTGTAGTTCACGGCCAGCGCGATCGGCGCCACCGTGGCCGGCACCGGCAGGTTCTTGGTCACCGGCGTGGTCGGGGTCAGCAGCTGGCCGGCGGTGCTGAACTGCAGCACGGTCTGCGAGCCCGCGGGCAAGGCCGCGCCGTTGAAGGTGTAGTGCACCGTGACTTCGTTCGGGTTGGTCTTCACGAAGTACTGCGTCACCGTGTGCTTGGTGCCTTGCGAGTCGTACACCACCGAGACCATGGAACCGTTGTACGACTGCGGGTCGGTTGGCGAGAACGGCGCCACGGCGGGGTTGGGCCAGTCGGCCGAGAGGTTGCCCACGTAGTCGAGCGTGCTGCTGGCCTGCGCCGGCAGCTGCCCTTTTTCGATCTGCATGTCGCCCAGGGCGCCGAGCGCGGTGCTGCCCGGCACGGCGGCGTAGCCCTGCACGCGGCGGCCGAAGCTGTCGGTGACGTAGCCGTCCTTGTCGGCGCCGAAGATGCCCACGCGGGTGAACAGGGTCTCGCCGTTGGTGTCCTTGGTGACGAAGAAGCCCTTGCCCTGGATCGCGGCGTCCATGCTGCGGCCGGTGTTGAGCGCGCCGCCGCTGGTGCCGATGGTCTGCGACATGGAGCCGACCTCCACACCGATGGCCTGGCCATCGGCGTACATCGAGGCGAAGTTGGCGCGGCTGGACTTGAAGCCGTAGGTGCCGGCGTTGGCGATGTTGTTGCTGATCGCTTCCAGCTGGGTGTTGATGGCGTTGACGCCGCCGAGGGCAATGTTGAAGCTCATGGAAGGAGGTCCTTAAATCAACTGTTGGAGGTCTTCGGGCGGCCGAAAAAGCCGGTGATGGCATGGGAAGGCACGTCCCCCAGGTGCGCCACCTGCAGCAGCACACCGCCGGTGGGCGAGAGCTTCACGCTGGTGAGTTCGCTCTGGATCTCCACATCGGGGGACACGCCTTCGCCGCCGTCGACGGCGATGTCGTAACTGCCACCCGGCAGGCCCAGCGCCTGGGGGTCCACTGAAAAATACACGGTGCCGGCGCTCTGGGCACCCAGCTCTACGCGGTGTTTCTGGCCATCTGGCGCCGTGAGCACCACCGCCAGGTTGGAATTCGCGGCGTCGAGCTCGAAACTGCCCGAGACCTTCTCGGTGCCGAGGATCACCGACTCGGTCACCACCGACACCTGGCTGCCCACCTGGGCGCCGAGCGAGAGCACCTGCAGGCTCTCCAGCATGGAGGCGCTGTTGCGCGTCTGCGCCACCACGTTCTGCATGGCTTCGGTCTGGCTCAGCTGCGTGAGCTGGTTGACGAACTCGGCCGGGTCGCTGGGCTCCAGCGGGTTCTGGTTGCGCACCTGCGCCACCAGCAGCTTGAGGAACATGTCCTTGGTGCCGGCGTCCGCGTTCGCGGTGACCGGCGCTTCGGCGGCGGTCTGCGCCGACTTCTGGGTCAGATCGGTGATGGCTTCCATGGTCAGGACTCTCCCAGCCGCAGCACGGCCATCTGCATCTGGCGGGTGCGGGTCAGCACCTCGACGCTGGTTTCAAAAGCGCGCGAGGCCGACATCATGTCGGTCATCTCGGCCACGGGGTTCACGTTGGGCAGGTAGATGTCGCCGGCCTCGTTGGCCAGCGGGTGGTCGGGCTGGTGCATGCGGCGCAGCGGCTCTTCGCTCTGGATCACGTCGAGCACCTGCACGCTGGCGCCGGGCGTGGCGCTGCTGCCGCCGTTGTCGTAAATCGTGGCGAAGACCGGCTTGCGCGCGCGGTAGGTGTCGCCCTCCACGCCCGAGGCGGCTTCCGCGTTGGCGAGGTTGCTGGCGATGGTGTTGAGGCGCACGGTCTGGGCCGACATGGCCGAGCCCGCGATGCGGCTGATGCTTTCGAACGACATGTTTACTGCCCCGCGATGGCCTGCGCCAGGCCTTTGAATTTCATCTGGACGAAGGTCAGGCTGGTCTGGAAACCGACCGCGTTCTGCGCGAAGGCCGCCTGCTCGACGCCCAATTCCACGGTGTTACCATCCGCCGAAGGGTGGTGCGGCACGCGGTACATCAGCTCGCCGCCATCGCCCGTTTCAAGCCCCTCCCCGCCTTCGCTCATCACCCGTTCCAGGCTGGCGGCGAAGTCGATGTCGCGGGCCTGGTAACCCGGGGTGTTCACGTTGGCGAGGTTGGAGGCCAGCACCTTGGTCCGCTCCGCCCGCAACTGCAGTGCGTCGGCGTGTACCGCGACCACTTGCCCGATATCGATACCCATGCGCAGTCCTTTCAGTTTGAAGTTGCTTGTCTGGTTCGGCGCCCTGCCCGCGCTCGCGGGGGCGGCGCCCGTGCTGCCGCAGGTCGAGCAGGCGGTGCGCGCGCACTGGCTTGCCCACGCCGAAGACCTGGGCTGGAAAGCCCCTGAAGTGAGCGTGAAGCTGGGCAGCCGCGCGCCCGCGAATCTGCAGTGCGCCAGCCCGGTCGCGGTGGACCTGGGCGACGCCCGCCACCCGACCCGCATGCCGCTCAAGGTGAGCTGCCCGGACACGCCGGGCTGGACGCACGGGTTCGTGGCGCGCGTGGCGCTCGAGGCCGAGGTGCTGGTCAGCGCCGGGGCGATCGCCGCCGGCAAGGCACTCACCGCCGCGGACGTGCGGCCCGAGCGCCGCGACGTGACGCAGATGGCCGATGCCCTGGGCATCGCGGATGAAGCGGTGGGGCAGTCGAGCCGGCGCGCCTTGCGCGAAGGCCAGGTGCTGCAGGCGCGCCTGCTGAACAAGGCCGTGCTGGTCAAGCGCGGGGCGGCCGTGCGCATCGTCGCGCGCCAGGGCGGCGTGTCGGTGGAGAACGCGGGCGAGAGCCTGCAGGCCGGCTCGCTCGGCGAGCTGGTGCGGGTGCGCAACACCGCGTCGGGCAAGACGCTGAGCGCGCGCGTCGTCGACGAGGGCGTGGTCGAACCCGCCGAGTAGCGCTGGCGCCTCATCGGTTGGCTCCCTGGATCTGGCGGGCCACCTGCTCCAGCTTGCCGGCGTAGGCCGGGTCGGTGGCATAGCCGCCCGCCGCCAGGCCCTGGGCGAAGGCCCGCGCGTCCTGGCCCGCGTTGACCGCGCCCCGGTAGCGCGGGTTGTCGCGCAGCAGGCGCGTGTAGTCCTGGAAGGCTTCGCCCGGATCGGCGTAGGCGCGGAAGCGCTCGGTGGTCTTGTGGGCCTCGCCGTTGCTGAACTCGGTGGTGAGCGCGTCGGTGGTGCCGCCCTTCCAGCCGCCCGTGGCCTTGAGGCCGAACAGGTTGTGCGTGTCGCTGCCGTCGGCCGCGCGCAGCGGTTGCCGGCCCCAGCCCGATTCGAGCGCCGCGTGGGCCGCGACCAGTTCGGGCGCCACGCCCAGCGCACGGCCAGCGCTTTCGGCCCAGGGCGCGATGCGGTTGAGAAAGGCGGCGCGTTCGGCCTCGGGCACCCCCTCGCCCGAAGCGGGGCGGGCGCCCGGCGCCTCGGCGGCGGCCGTGGCCATGCGCAGGCGCAGCGACGCGGCCTCGGGTGTGAGCCCGCCCGGCAGGCTGGCGCCCGAGCCCTGGGCGATGAAGCGGCGCACCTCGCCGTCCACCGAGCGCATGAGCGCGCTGAAGCCACCCGCGCCCGCGCGCGGCAGCGGCGCCATGCCTTCCATCGCCATGGCGGGCGACACCGCCGCGAAGCGCGCGTCAGGCAGGCGCATAGGTGTGCACCTCGTCGTTGAGCACGCGCTGCATGATCTCGTACTGGCCCATCAGCAGGTCGCAGTTGCGCGCGTTGAGGCGCTGGCACTCGGTCACCATCGCCTGCAGGTCGGTGTACCACTGCTTCACGGTGGCGCGCACGCCGTGCGGCAAGGCCTGCTGCACCATCTCGTAGGCCGCATGGCCGTCGGCGCCGCTGATGCGCCGCGCCAGCGCGAGCCGTTCGTGGCCGCGCTGGGTGATGCGCTCGGTCAGTGCCGAAATGGATTCGCAGACGGCCGCCACGCGCACGGGGTCGTGGCGCAGCGCGGCGTCGAACTGCGCCTGCAGCAGGTCGCGCATGGCCTGGAAGTCGGTCTGGTCGTCGCGCACCAGCTCCAGGAAGGCCACGCACTCGCGCCGCACGCTCACGGCCGGCTCCCGTGGTAGCGCGTGATGAGGCTGGCGAGCTTGCCGGCGTCGAAGCGGATCTCGCCACGCGCCAGGGCTTCGCGGATCTCGGCGACGCGGGCCGTGTCCACGTCCGACATGCCGCGCAGCGCGTCCATGGCGGGCTGCATGACGCCCGAGGCCAGCGCGGCCGGCGCGGTGGCCACCGAGGGCGCGCCGGCGCTGGCCGCGTCGGTGCGGGGCGCGTCGGCGGCGCGCGCCGCGGCGGCGGGCTCGGTGCCGGGGTTGCCGGAAATTCTCATGCGATCTCCTCGCGTTCGTCGGGTTTGCATTCGCCTGCGGCCTGAAGGGCGTTCATGGGGTGACGGGGGGGTGGTTGGCGCCGCGGTCCATCACCTGCTGCAGGCCGGGGATGCCCTGACTGGCCTTGAGCAGGGACGCGCGCAGCGCCGCGAGCACGTCCAGGCTGGGCATCTCGGTCTGCACGCCGGGCACCAGTGGGTGCTGGTCCGTGGGCGCGCCGAACATGGCGGCGATGGCCCCGCTCTGGCCTTCGGTGAGCACGAGCAATTCGATGCGCCGGTTCACGCTGGCGTGGGCGTCCCCGGTTTCGAAGGGCGCGCGATCGGCCATGCCGACCACCTGCAACACGTTGCGCGCGGGCATGCCGCCATCCATCAGGTGCGCGCGCGCGGCGGCGGCGCGGTCGCTCGAGAGCGTCCAGTTCGATGCGGTGTGCGGGCCCGCGCCGGCATAGGGCCTGGCGTCGGTGTGGCCGACGATGAGCATGCTGTTTTCGATCTTCGCGAACAGCGGGCCCATGCGCCGCAGCATGTCCTTGAATTTCGCGCCGGGCGTCGCGCTGCCGAGCTGGAACATGCCTTCGCGGTCGGTGTCGTGCAGCATGATGCGCAGCCCGTAGGGCGTGACGATGGTCTGCAGGTTGGCCTGCAGGCCTGCTTGCTCGCTCATCAGCTTGAGCAGCTCGGCCAGGTCCTGCAGCTGCGCGGGCGTTTCGTAGCGCACGCGCTGGCCCGGTTCGCGCGGCTGCACCTCGCCCACCTGCTCGCCCGCCATCGGGCCGCCGCCCGACCCGCGGGCCGGCATGGGAAAACGTTCGATCAGGCTGCCGCGCGGCCCACCCACGGTTTCGACGCGGGGGCCGCGCCCTTCGTTGACCACGTGCCCGCCGCTGGCGGTCATCAGGCCGCTGAGCTCTTCCTTGTCGCGCGCGGCGAGCACCCACAGCACCATGAACAGGCACATGAGCGCGAGCACGAAATCGGCGAAGGCCACCTTCCAGGCCCCGCCGTGCGCCTCTTCGTCGTGGCGCCGCGAGGCGCGCTTGACGATGGTGGCGTGGTCAAGCTTGGACACGGCGATCCCCCGCGCGTCGGTTGAACTCTTGCTTGGGCTCCTCTTCGCGGCCCTCCAGCGCGTTGATCCAGGACTCCAGCTTGGAGAAGCTGGGCTTGATGTTGAGCTGCACCAGGCGGCGCCCGGCGTCGATCGCCAGCAGCGCGACCTTGCCCGAGACATGGGTGACCAGCACCACCTTGACGGCTTCCATGTGCGACATCTCCTCCTTCACCAGCTGCTTCATCATGTTGCTGATGGGGTCGAGCACGGCGTAGCACAGGAAGATGCCGATGAAGGTGCCGACCATGGCCGCGGCCACCTTGGCCGCGATCTCGCCCGCGCCGGCACCGGCGCCCACCGAGTTCATCGCCATCACGATGCCCAGCACGGCGGCCAGGATGCCGAAGCCGGGCATGGCCTCGGCGATCTTGTGCAGCGACTTGGCCGGCTGGTTCAGCTCCTCGTGGATGGTCTCGAGCTCCTGCTCCAGCACGCCCTCCAGTTCGTGGGCGTTGATCTTGCCGATGGCCATCAGGCGGAAGTTGTCGACGATGAAGTGCAGCAGCTTGGGTTCGTCGAGCACCAGCGGGTACTTCATGAAGATGGCGCTCTTGTGCGGCTCTTCCACGTGGGCGTCCAGGGCCTTGATGCCGCCGGCGGCCGTCTGCAGCAGCTCGTACATCAGCAGCAGCAGCTGGCGCTGGAACTCCTCGCCCTGCTTGCGCGAGCCGACCAGCTTGCGCAGCTGGATGCCCATCTCGCTGAGCACGTGCCGCGGGTTGCCGACGATGATGGCGCCCAGGCCGGCGCCGCCGATGATCAGCAGTTCCACCGGTTCCCAGACCACCGCGAGGTCTCCGCCGCCCAGCAGGAAGCCGCCGAAGACGGTGAGGAGGATGACAAGGGCGCCGACGAAGAGTTGCATGGCTGGGCTTTGAAAAATCGGTCAGTCGGTCTGCAGGACGGTTTTCATCTTCTGCAGGGCGGCCTTGTTGATCTGGCAGATGCGGGCTTCGGTCAAGCCCAGCACCGCCGCGATCTCCTTGAGGCTCAGTTCGTATTCGTAGTAGAGCTGAATGACGCGCTGTTCACGCTCGCTCAACGTGCCCAAAGCCTGCTGTAGGCTTCGTTTGAGCACCAGTTCGGCTTCCGGCGAGCGCTGGGCGGACGCCTCGTTGGACAGCGCGTCGAACATGTCGTCGAAGCTGGCCAGGGTCTCGGCGTTGCTGTCCTGCTGGTAGGCCAGGTAGGCCTCGGGGCTGATGTCCAGCCCGGCCAGCACCTCGGCCTCGGTGGGTTCGCGCCCCATGCGCTTCGTGAGTTCGCGCACCTCGGTCTTGAGGCGAAAGCTCTCCTGGCGCACCGAGCGCGGCCGCCAGTCCTGGCGGCGCAGCTCGTCCAGGATGGCGCCGCGCACCCGCAGGCTGGCGAAAGCGGGGAAACGGTCGTCGGGCTCGCCGTAGCGGCGCAGGGCCTCGAGCAGGCCCATGAGGCCGATCTGCATCATGTCGTCGCGGTCCATGGTGCCACCGACCTGCGAGCTGAGCTGGCGCACGGTGCGCCGCACCAGCGGCGTGAACGCCAGCAGGTGCTTCTGCTCGTCCGCCGCGCCGAGCTCGGCCGCGGCCACGCTGGCCATTTCGGTGTAACCGCCGTACATGCCGTCGCTCACTCGATGATGAGCTTGCCGATCATCACTTCACCGAAGGGCATGGCCCGCGCCTCGGCCTTGAAGCTCTCGACGTAGGCCTTCTGCACATGGTCGGAGAGCGCGGGGATGGTGAGCATGCCGGCCTGTTCGAGCGTGAACTCGGAGAGGGAGCGCACCGCGATCGAGCGCAGCTTGGGCAGTTGCTGCTTGGTCTGCGCCTCGTCGGCCACGGGGGTCTTGAACACCAGGTCCACCGCGAGGTAGTTGGTCAGCGGGCCGCCTTCGCGCCCGCGCAGCATCACGATGACCTTGTCCAGCGTGACGTAGCGGTACTCGCGCTTGTCGGGCGCCGGAGCGCCGGCCACGGCCGGCTTGGCCGGGCGCAGCAGCCAGTAGGCCGCCGCGCCGCCGCCCGCGGCGGTGAGCAGCGCGACGCCGACGACGAGGGAGATCAGTTTGACTTTTTTCATGCGGGCAGGCTCGGTGGCGGTCGGTCGGTGGCGCTTCAGGCCAGGGTGAAGGCGCGCCCGTCGGCCTTCGATTCACTCAGCAGGCCCTGGCCGGGCCGGTCTTCCTGCTGCGGTGGGTGTGGGCGTTCGCGGTGCGGGGAGCGGCCGTCGGCGAGCGCGCGGTCTTCGAACACCTGCACCGTGACGGGGCTGCCCTGCTTGTGCGTGAGTTCCTGCCGCAGGCCTTCGCCCATGGCCTGCAGCTGGCGCACCACGTCGTGGTGGGAGGCGCTGAGCTGCACCTGCAGCTGGCCGGCCTCCTGGCGCAGCACGATTTCGATGCGGCCCAGGGCCGGCGGCTCCAGCCGGATGCGCGCCTGCTCGATGCCTTGCGAGGCCTGCACCTGCAGCCGATCGCCCAGCGCCTGCGCGAGCGGGCGCTGCCACAGGTCGGGCTCGGCGGCGGGCAGGCGCACGCTGTCGCCTTCGAGCACGAAGGCGTTGCCCGTGGCCGGCGCGGTCGCGGCGGCGGGGCCGGCCTGCACCGGCGGCAGTTCGAAGCGCGGCGCGCGCGCGCCGGCATCGGCCGTGGTGCTGCCCTGCCCGGCCGGTGCGGCCGCCGGCAACGGCGCCGAGGCATCGGACACGGCGGGGTCGGCGGGCACGGGCACCGCCGCAAGGGACGTCGCGGGTGCCGGGCTGGTCTGGAACAGGGCCACGGGCGCGGTGCCCGGCGGCGGCGCGGCGGGCGCGGCCTGCGAGGAGCGCAGCGCCAGCTGCAGCGCGCGCTCCACACCCACCGTCCACTGCACCGTGGCCAGGGCGGCGGACGGCATCGGCTCCGTGGGTTCGGCCGGGCCGTCGTCGCGCGCCTGCTCACCGTCGTCATCGGCCGCCGGCTCTTCATCGAGCAGGCCGATCTCGGTGGGGAGCGTGGGGTCGGCGGCGTCGATGGGTTCCACGCCTTCGCCCACGGCCAGCAGGTCGGCGAAATCGCCCGGCGGCGCGGCCTGTCCATCGGCCGGCGGCGCGATCGGCGCGGCACCGATCGGTGCGGACGCTGCGGGGGCGAGGTTGAGGACGGGGGATGCGGCGTTCATGGCAAGGCCTCCTGCAGGTCGGTGCTCAGGGCGTAGGCGGTCCAGCCGGTGCGCTGGTCGCACAGCGCCTGAAGGCGCTCGTGGGCCTGGGCATGGGCCTGCGCGCAGGCGGTGCGCGCGGCCTCGTGCGCCTGGCGCAGCGCGTGGTGCGCGGCCTGCTCCGGCGCGCTCAGGGCTGCCACGGCGGGCAGGCGGGCGAGCAGCGCGGCGAGCTGTTGATCGGTGCGGGCCAGCGCGGCCCAGTCGGCGGCCTGCGTCTCGTGGCGCAGGCGCGCCGCCAGGTCCAGAAGCGCCTGGCGCTTATCCATGGTGGGCCTGCATGCCTTCCCAGCCTTCCTGCAGCGTGCGCAGCAGCCGGCCCACTTCGTCGACCATGCCCACGTCGAGCCGGACCCCGGCCTCGTGCAGGCGGCGGGCGCAGTAGTCGTAGACCTCCGCGACCTGCGCGACCACCTCGCCACCGGCGTCCGTGTCCAGCGAGCTGGACAGGCCATTGAGCATGCCGACGCATTTGTCGAGGCTGCGCGCCTTGGCCTCGAAGCGGCTGCCTTCGATGTGGGCGCGCGCGCGCGCCAGCTCGTCCTGCAGGCCGTTCATCAGGATGAGCACCAGCTGCACGGACGAGGCCTGTGCGGTCTGGGCGCCCAGGTCGACCTGGGCGTAGCTCTCGTATGCGTCGTATGTCAAGGAAGTCCTCGTCGGGGGTGATGACGGGCGGTGCGGTCGGTCCTCAGGCGGTGGCCGAGGTGGACGATCCGAACATGCCCGAGGTCTGGTTGAGCTGGCCCATCAGGGATTGAAGTTGGGTGAACTGCAGCAGGTAGCGCTCGTAGGACATCGCGAACTGCTCGTCCAGGCGCGCCTGGCGGTTGGTGATGTCGCGCTGCAGGGTCTGCACCGAGTCCTGGCGGCGCTTGATCTGGCCATTGCCCGAGTCGAGCCAGGTCTTGAGGTAGGTGTTCATCGAGCCCAGCAAGCCCGAGGGCGCCGACAGGCTGGACGAGCCGAAGGCCTTGTCCAGCGCGTCGGGCTTGACGTCCAGCGTCTTCTTCAGCTTGGCCGCGTCGAAGGTCAGCGCGCCCTGTCGGTCGGTGGAGATGCCCAGTTCGGACAGGCGCACACCGCCGAAGTCCTGGCGCACGATGTCGTTGAGGCGGGTGCGCAGCGCGCGAACGCTGCTGTCGCTGGCGAAGACGCCGCGCGAGGCCGCGTTGATGTCGGTCTTGGTGAGGTCGTTGATGATGCCTTGCAAGGTGTTGAAGGCGGTCACGAAGCTGCGCACGTTGTCGGCGGTGCCGGCCTCGTCGGCGGCCACGGTCAGCGTGGCGGGGGCGTCGCCCGTGGACATGGCGCGGGTGAGGCTGAGGGTCACGCCGTCGATGGCGGTCACGGTGTTGCTGGCCTGCTGGATGCGCACGCCCGTGCCCTGGTCGCCCAGCCACACCACCGCGTCGCGCGCCTGCGCCAGCTCGTTGGGCGTGGCGCTCAGGGCGTCCTTGAGGGCCCCGGCGGGCAGGCCGCTGGCGTCGACGGTGATCGCGCCGTCCTCGCCGCTGGCGCCGGACGAGAGGATCAGCTGGGACCCGTTGCCGGTGTTGACCACCTGGGCCGTCACCTTGCCCGCGTTGCCCGAGGCCTGGTTGATGGCGCGCGCGATCTCGGTCTGCGAGATGGTGCCGTTGCCATCGGCGTCGGCCATCAGCAGGTTGACGTTGAAGCTGCTGCCGTCGGCCTGCTGGATCACCAGCGGACCACCGGTGGCCACGGGCACGGCGGGCAGGTCGGCGAAGGCGATCTGGTGGTTGGAGGCCACGGCCTCCACGAAGAAGCTGTAGGTGCCGGGCTGGGCCGTGGCGGAGGCGGTGCCCGTGGCGCCGGAGCTGCCGGCGACGGTCGCGCTGTTCTTGACCAGGCCCTTCTTGCCCGAGAGCGCGTCCATCGCGGTGTTGAACGCCGCGAGGGCCGAGCGCAGGCGGGTGTAGCCCGCGTTGGTGGCATCGGCGCTCTTGCTGTCGCGCGTGATGATGTCCTGCGTGCCCTGCGTGTAGATGGTGGCGAGCTGGGTCGCCATCTGGGTCGGGTTGATGTCCATGGTTGCTCCTGATCAGGCAGGAAAAGCCCCGCCCATGCCCGGTAAGGCGACCGGGAGCAGCGGTTTTTGAAGGAGGGGCTGGATTTTTTTCATCGCCGGGCCGCCCCAAGATGAAAAAGTCCCCCTGGGGGGCAGCGACCCGCGCAGCGGTGGAGCGTGGGGGCCATTTTTCATCGCTCAGTGCGGCGCCAGACGGTCAGGGCCACGTCGTCCAGCTGTTTTCGCGCCCGCACTTCACCGGCCAGGCGCCATTCGCGCTCGCGCTTGTGCAGCACCTGGGCCACACCTTCGCGCTGGCGAAAGGCGGCGTGCAGGGCCACGCGGGTGGCCTCCACCTCGGCGCTGTGGCGCTCCAGGCTGCGCTGCTGCTCCTGCGCCAGGCCCATCACCGACTGCTTGTAGGCCGCGCAGTTGGCGGCCAGCAGGAAGGGCTGGGCGCCCGAAGGCCCGGCGGCGTCGCAGATGGCGTGCAGCCGATCCACGCTGCGCTGCATGCGCTCGCGCACCGACTGCTGGCGGCTCAGCTCGGCGCCGATGCGCTCCTGCTCGCGCTCGCGCGCGGTGACCAGGTGGCCGAGGGTGACGAGGTGGGTGGGTGGGTTCATGCCATCAGCTCGCTCAGGTCGCGCAGGCAGTCCGTCAGGGGCGCGCTCTCCTTCACCCCCTGGTGCAGGTAGGCCTCGATGCGCGGGTACAGGCTCACGGCGCGGTCCGCCTGCGGGTCGGCGCCGGGCACGTAGGCGCCCATGGGCAGCAGGTCGCGCACCTGCTGGTAGCTGGAGAGCAGCGCCTTCATGGAGCGCGCGGCGGCGCTGTGCGCCGGCTCGGCCACCAGCGACATGCAGCGGCTGATGGACTGGCCGATGTCGATCGCCGGGTAGTGGCCGCGCTCGGCCAGCGCGCGCGAGAGCACGATGTGGCCGTCCAGGATGGCGCGCGCGGTGTCCACCACCGGGTCCTGCTGGTCGTCGCCCTCGGCGAGCACGGTGTAGATGGCGGACATGCTGCCCTCGCCTTCGCCGTTGCCCGCGCTCTCCACCAGCTGCGGCAGCGCGCTGAACACGGAAGGCGGGTAACCGCGCGTGGCCGGCGGCTCACCGAGCGAGAGCGCCACCTCGCGCTGCGCCATGGCGTAGCGGGTGAGCGAGTCCAGCAGCAGCAGCACGTTCTGGCCCCGGTCGCGGTAGTGCGCGGCGATGGAGTGGCACAGCTCGGTGGCGCGCAGGCGCATCAGCGGCGACTCGTCGGCCGGCGCCACCACGACCACCGCGCGGCGCAGGCCGGCGGGGCCGAGGGAGAGATCGATGAACTCGCGCACCTCGCGGCCGCGTTCACCGATGAGGCCGACCACCACCACGTCGGCCACGGTCTGGCGCGTGATGAGGCCCAGCAGCACGCTCTTGCCCACGCCGCTGCCGGCCATCAGGCCCACACGCTGGCCACGGCCGAGCGTGAGCAGGCCGTTGATGGCGCGCACGCCCACGTCCAGCGGCTCGTGCACGGGCCGCTTGCGCAGCGGGTCCACGCGCGGCGGCTGGCTGCCCAGCCGGTGCTCGCCACCGAGGCGGCCCAGGCCGTCCATGGGTTCGCCCAGGCCGTTGACGATGCGGCCCAGCCAGGACGGGCCAATCAGCAGTTCGCTGTCCGACGCCATCGGCAGCACGCGCGCGCCGGCGCTCAGGCCATCGGTTTTCTTGAAGGGCATGACCGAGGTCATCTCGTCGCGAAAGCCCACCACCTGCGCCTCGACCCAGTCGCCCGGCCCCACCTCGATGCGGCAGCGCTGGCCGATGCGCAGCTGGCAGCCCTTGACGTGCAGCAGCATGCCCGCCGCGCCCACGAGCCGCCCCGTGGGCACGGAGACCGGCACCTCGGTGAGTTCGACGGACTTCAGGCGCTCGGCGATCATGCGGCGAGCTCCGTGGCGGGCGCCGGCTCGGCGGCGAGGGGTTCGGTGTCGAGCAGCTGCGCGCCGATCTGCTCCATGCAGGCCTGCAGCCGGTGGCGGCAGCCCGCGTCGGCCTCCTGGCCGCCGCAGTGCACGCGGCACTCGCCGGCGTCGAGGCGGCTGTCGGCCATGAGCTTCCAGGCGCGGGCGCGCACGGGGTCGAGATCGCGGATGCGCTCCAGGTCTTCCGGGTTGAGGAACACCTCGATCTCGCCGGTGGCCGGCGGCATGGTCTTGAGCGACTCTTCCACCAGCGCCAGCAACTGCGTGGGCTGCAGCGTGAGCTCGGCGCGGATCACCTGGCGGGCCACCTTGCCCACGAGATCGACGACCTCGCTGCGCAAGGCCTTCTGGTAGTCGTCCTGGGCCTGGTGCAGGGCCGCGAGCGCGGCGTCCACCGGCGCGGCATAGGCCTGCCAGCGGGCCAGCACGGCCGCGCGGGCCTCGGCCTGTCCTTCGTCGCGGCCCTCGCGCAGGCCCTGCAGGCGGCCTTCGGCCACGCCGCGCTCCACCCCGCTGTCATGACCCTCGCGGTAGCCCCGGTCCATGCCCTGCTGGAAGCCTTCGGCCCATGCCGCCTGCGCGCTCTCGGCGTCGCCGGGCGACACCGCCTGGGCCGGCGTGAAGCGGCTCAGCGGCGGGAACCGGTGCGGCCGGTAGGTCTTCATGCGACCACCGCCTCCGCGAACAGCTGGATCTGGATCTCGTCGGCATCCACCAGCGCCTTGACCTCGCGCATGATCTCGGCGCGCGCCTGCTCGACGCGGCTGAGCGGCACCGGCCCGGTGCGGCGCAGCGTGTCTTCGAAGGCCTGCGCCTGGCGCCGCGGCATGGCCTGCAGCACCTTGCGGCGCACCTCGGGGTCCGCGCCCTTGAGCGCCACGGCCCACAGGTCCAGCGGCGAGGCTTCGATGATGCGGGTGATGACGTCCTCGGTCTGGCGCGAGAGGATGAAGAAGTCGTACATGCTGACCTCGATCTGCGCCACCACGGCCGGGTCGCGCGCCCGCATCTGCTCGACCACCTTCTGGCGGTTGCCGGGCATGCGGTTGATGATCTCGGCGGCCTGGCGCACGCCTTCCACCGTGGCGCTCTGGGTTTCCAGGCTCGCCAGGTAAGCGTCGACCAGCACCTCGAGCTCGCGCAGGATGTCGTGCTCCACGTGGCCGAGCTGGGCGATCTGCATCAGCACCAGGTCGCGGTTGTCCTCGGGCAGGCGCTCGATGACCTCGCTGGCCAGGGCCGAGGGCAGGAAGGCGAGGAAGACCGCCTGCATGTGTTCGTGCTCGGCCGCGATGCGGTCGGCGATCCAGCGCGACGAGGCCCACTGCAGCCGTGCCATCTTCGGCCGGATGGCGTCGCCATAGATGCGGGTGAGCACGCTGCTGGCGATGTTCGCGCCCAGCGCCATGTCGAGCGAACTCTTGAGGTAGGCGCGCGAGGCGCCGTGCACGCCGCTTTGTTCGCGGTAGTCGTCGAAGAAGTGCTGCAGCGCGGTGCGCGCCATGTCCACCTTGATCCCGCTCATGCGCGACATGACCTGGGTGACATCCAGCAGCTCCTCGCGCGAGAGGTGCTGCAACACGGCCGCGGCCGGTTGCTCGCCCATGCTCAGGAGCACGATGGCGGCCTGTTCGGTGGACGAGAGCGAGCCGGCATCGGCCCCTTCGAGATCAGGTGATGGCGGCATTTTTCTGAACCCACTGTTTGACAACTTCGGCGACGCGCTCCGGCTCCTTCTGGGCCAGCACCTTCAAGTGATTGACCAGCACCTCCACCGGCGAGCCGGGCGGTGGCAGGTCGTAGTCGGCGAGCAGCGGCACCATCGCGCCCGAGTTCGCCGCCTGGGCCTTGTGGGGCAGCGCCGCGACGGCCGGCGCCGGGTTCGCGAGCGCGGGCGACTCGGCGGCGGCGGCACCCGCCCCGCCCTCCAGCGCGATCAGGTCGGTCATGCCGACTTCGGCCGGCGGCTTGTGGCGCTCGCGCAGGATGCGCAGCAGCGGGCGCGCCAGCAGGAAGTAGCACAGCAGCGCGCCCAGCACGTACAGGCCCCAGGTCACGAACTCGAACACGGTCTCGCGTTCCTCGTACCAGGGCACGGCGGGCGCGGCGCCCGGGAACGCGAGCGAGGAGACCACGAGCTGGTCGCCCCGCTCGGCGTTGATGCCCAGGCCGCCGCGCAGCAGGCCCTCCATGCGCGCGATGTCCTGCGGGGCCCAGCCGGTGGCGGCCGCGCCGGGCGCGGCGCCGTCGTTGAGCACCACGGCCACGCTGAGTTTCTTGAGCTGGCCACGCGCGCGCTGGATGGTGGTGACGCTGCGGTCGTAGGCGAACTGCCGGGTGACGGCGCTGCGCTCGGCGGTGTTGGGCGCCGCGTTCGCGTCGGGCGCCGGCGTGGCCGGGCGGTTGCTGAGCGAGCCCGGCACACCCAGGGCCACGCGGTCGCGGTTGCTCTCCTCGCGCGAGGCTTCGTTGGTGACCTTGGGCGCGTCGCCGTAGCGCTCCTGGGTTTCCTGCACGCGGTCCTGACCGAGTTCGACCGCCACGCTCACGTTGTAGTTGCCCGCGCCCAGCAGCGGCTGCAGCAGCTGGTGCGCGTTCTGCAGGATGTCGTTCTGCGCCTTGCGCACCGCCTCGTCGGCGAAGCTGCCCTGATCGATGCCGTCCTTCACATCGACGCGAGCGGAGAGCAGGCGGCCGGCCTGATCGACCACGCTCACGCGGGACGGGTCCAGGTTGGACACGCTGCCGGCCACCAGCTGGATGATGGAAGCGATCTGTTCGTTGCCCAGCGTGCGCCCCGGGTGCAGGCTCAACACCACCGAGGCGGTGCTCTTGTCCTGGGCGTTGAGCACGAAGGTCGAGGAGCGCGCCACGGACAGGTGGACGCGGGCCGAGCGCACGGCGTCCATCGAGGTGATGCTCTGCACCAGCTCGCCTTCCAGGCCGCGGCGGAAGCGGATGTCCTGCACGAACTGCGTGACGCCCAGCGGGTCGTTCTTGTCCATCAGTTCCAGCCCTTCGGGCAGGCGCGCCGTGACGCCCTTGGCCGCCAGCAGCATGCGGGCGCGGCCGAGGTCGGAGGACGAGACCAGCACCTGGCCCGACTCGGGGTGCAGCCGGTAGGCAATGCCCTCGGCATCCAGCGCGGCCATCATGTCCGACACCGGCACCTGCTCGCGCGCACCGAACACCGGCTTGTAGCTGGCCTGGTCGTTCCACAGGAACATCATCACCAGGGCCGTGATGCCGATCGCCAGCAGCACGACCGGCAGCAGGCGGGACACCAGTTCAGGACGCAAGGCGCCGCCCAAGGCTTTCCCCGAGGGCAGCTTGTCGCGCATGAGCCTGAGTGCATTCATTCGATGGGTCCTGTTGGGGTACCGGTGGATTCTTGGCTCTCGCCCCCCCTCGACCCCTTCGCTCTTTGGGTCCAAATCCCCCCGTAGGTCCGGCCTCGCGCGGCGCGACATCGGCAAACGACTGCTTTCGAACTAAAGCGCGGCGCCATGCCACACATGCCCGGCCCTGTGTGGGTGGCGCCCTCCATTGGGGGCCGCCCAAGCGTGTCAATTTGCTCGGAATGGGCGGAAAAATTTGAGGACGTTTGACGCAGGACGCAACGCCGAGTCGCACAGCCGCCACAGGCTGCTGGTATGGTTGACGCCGCACGCGCCGCCCCATCTCCGGGCGTTGGCTGGTGTGCCAGGCTGCGCACGGCAGCGCCACCGACAGAAAGCACCTCTCCCCATGCCCACCCTTGAACCGTCCGTGCCCCCCTCGACCCAGGCCGCAGAAAAGGCCTCCTGCGCCCTGACGATCGAGCGGTTGCAGGAACAGGCGGCGCTGGCGCGTTCGATTGCCGACCGCTTGCCATGGCAACTCGCGCACTTCGACCTCGATCTGCGCTGCCGCTTTGGCAACCAGGCCTTCTGCGACGGCCTGCGCATCGACCCTTCGGCGCTGGAAGGCCGGCCGTTCCAGGACTGTTTTCCCCAGGATGCCCTGCCCGCCCTGCTGCCACGCTTCATGCAGGCCCTGGGTGGCGAGAAACAGCTGCGGCTCACGGAGCAGTCCACACCGGGAGGTGCCCACACCTTCACCGAGACCTCGTTCACGCCCGACGTGCACGACGGCGTGGTCCGGGGGGTCTTCGTCGAAACGAAGGAGGTCGCCGGGCGAGCGCGCGTGGACGACCTCGCGCAGAACAAGCGCCGCTTCGACCTCATGGCCGATGCGCTGCAGGACTCCTGCATCTACTTCCTCGACCCGGTGGGGCGCATCACCGAATGGAGCGAGAGCGCGCACCGCCTGCACGGCTTTTCCCGGGAACAGGTGGGCAACATGCACCTGGCCGACATGGCCGCGCCGCGCGTCGGTGAAGAGGCGGAGATCGGCATCGACGACACCATCCGGCTGGCCATCGATCGCGGCCAATGGGAAACCCGCGGCTGGCTCAAGCGCGCCGGTGCGGAGGCGTTCTGGGGCCAGACCCTGATCACGGCCCTGCGCGGCGACAACGGCGAGCTGGAAGGGTTGTCCTGCATCACGCGCGACATGACCGCGATGAAAGACCTGGACCGGGTCATGAACGACCTCAACGCCGAACTGGACCGGCGCGTGACCCAGCGAGTGCGCCAGCACACCGTGCCGAACAAGGACCTGGACATCTTCACCCACTCCATCACGCACGATCTGCGTGGGCCGGTGCGGCACATCAACACCTTCGCCGGCCTCATCGCCGAAGAACTGGGCGAGAACGCCAGCGAAGAGATCCGGCATTTCCGCGATGCCATGAAACGGGCCTCGCAGCGCCTGAACGCGATGATCGAGAACCTGCTGACCTACTCGCGCATCGGCCGCATCGACCTGCACCCCGAGCGGCTGGCGATGACGAACGTGCTCGAAGGTGTGGTCTCGCGCCTGCGGCAGGCCACCCCCGATCGCCAGATCCAGTGGGAGATCCAGCCCGATCTGCCGATGGTGGTGGCCGACGCGGCGATGGTGAACGACCTGTTCACGCGGTTGCTGGACAACGCCATGAAGTTCACGCGCAAGGTCGAGCCGGCCGAGATCCAGATCGGCTGCCGCACGGAGAGCGACGGCACCTGCCTGTTCTTCATCGTGGACAACGGCGCCGGCTTCGACGTCGCCAAGGCCAGCAACCTGTTCCTCATGTTCCAGCGCCAGCACCACTCGCTGGACTTCGAGGGCTACGGCGCGGGCCTGGCCCTGTGCCAGCGCATCGTGCAGCGCCACAACGGCCGCATCTGGCTCGACAGCACGCCGGGCCACGGCTGCGCGGTCTACTTCACGCTGCCCGTGGAAACGGCGATGGCGGCCTCCGGCCTGGCCGCGCTCGGGTGCTGATCGCGCGGGCGGCGCTCAGCCGCCCGACAGGCGCGCCAGCCAGCGGCGCAGCAGGTGCGCCCTGCGCTGGCGCCGGCGGCCGATGTCGAGCAGGCGGATGGCGGCGGCCCGGCATTCGGCCAGGTAGCGCTCGCGCTGCGGAATCTCCCAGTCCGGCTCGTTGAGGGCCTTGTTGCGCACGGCCGCGAGATAACGCAGCCGCCGGTCCAGCCGAGCCGGCACCGGGTGGCGCACGCTGTCGAGCTTGGAGTGGATGCCCCGGCCCTTGCCGCCGAAGTCGCGCGCCAGCACCGAGTCGATCACCGCGGTGATGTCCAGCACGTCCTGCATGGCTTTCATGTGCGGGGTCTTGACCGTGTGCTGGTACATGGGGATGACGTCGCCAGCGCGGTCATCCGGATGAATGTCGCCCCGCGGGCGAAAGCCGGGTGTGGCGGAAGACACGAGGGATGGGTTCATGGTGCACAGACTCCAGCAAACGGTTCCACGGTTCGGGCATTGGGGGCGGCAGGCTCGCGGCCCATGGCGGTCTCCTCCGCCAGAACCGCCAGGCACTTCACACAGGACACCGGCTCGCCCGAGCGGGCCTGCCATCGATGGAAGATGCCGCTGGGCCGCGCACCACACAGCGCCTTGCCATCGGGCGGGGAGTGCTCGGACCACAGATGAACGACCACCCCCAGATCGACACCGGGACCGGCCCCGACGGCGCTGAGCCTGGCGGGCACGGCGGTGGCCGCGGGCGCCGATGCCCGATCGGCGGCACTGCGCGGGCATGGAATGCTCAGGGGGTACAACAAGGTTCGCTCCCGGGCGTTCGGCTCACAACCACACGCTCCTGCGCCCGCTCTCCATCGCCTCCTGGTTCTGCAGCTCTCTCACGGCGGCCCGCACGAGGATGTGATCGAAGGCCTTGAGAATCTCGCTGGTGCTGGTGAAGGCCTCGCTGGAGGGCATGGCGGTGGGCACATCGCGGGCTTGCCGCGGGTTGCCAGACTGGGAGGGGCCCTTGCCCGTGATGTGCGCATGCCGCAATGCGGCCTGCACGACCTCTTCGCCGGAGACACGTTGCCAGCGGTCCGACCGGCGCAGGTGGGTCACGCCCTGCCCCGCCGCGTTGCAACTGTGAACGACCAGGGGATCGTCCGGCAGGCGCGGTGCGAACGCGAGGTGCACGATGCTGTTGTGCGCGACCTCCTCGTCGGTGAGGCTGGCGGTCTGGGCCCATGGAACGGGCGCCAGCCGAAAGAGCATGTCGGCCAGTGAGCCGCCCAGACCCGCGGTGCTCATGGTGTCGAACACCGACAGGGCGAACGGCCGAGGCTCGTGGGGGTCTCCCGAGCGCAGTTCGCCCCAGGCGCTGGTTTCGGTGAAGTCGAGCGAGCCAGGGCCCGAGTCGGCATCGAGCTGCGAATGCGCGTGGACCACGCGAAGCATCACGGCAGGCCCCTGCCGTGGCGCATGCTCGCGCTCCTGCAGCACCTGGATGATGCTGGAGAGCAGGTACTTGTGGCACGCGAAACAGGACGCCGGGTTGTGCCGCGGCGCGCGCCGTGCGCTCAGTCCGTACAGGTGGGCGTGGTCATCGCTGTGCATGGGCAACCGGTGCTCGCCATCACCCCTGGGCCGCGTGTTTCATAAGGTAGCCGGTGTCGATGGGGTCCGACACCCGAACGACCATGTGCGTGCGGATGCCCACGATCGTGACCTCGGCGGGCAAGGGATCGGACACCTCGGCGACCAGTGTGTCGATGCCATGGCGCACCGCCCAGGCCTGCAGCGGCTCCGAAAAATGCCGCCAGCGCTGGACCATGCCGAACCGGTCCACACCGGAGATGGAGACGCGCGCCACATCCTTCGCGTGCATGGTCAGGCCGTAGAGGTAGACCCCCACGAAGCGGCCGGTGAAGGTCTCGCCGTTGCCGACGGCCACCTCGGAGCGTTTGACCGCTTCCCCGATGGCACGCACCAGAAGGGAGGAGCCATCCTCGGACGGCCAACAGGGCGTGATGAAGGACGCCAGCCTGAGCGTGGCCTCCTTGAGGTTGGGCTGCTGCGCCCAGCAGGACAGGCCGAACCCCTCATAAGGCTGGCCGGCCAGCGCATCGTGGATCCACTGCTCGGGCCCACCCGACTCCAGGGCCTGCAAGGGCCAGTAGGCGGTGCCTCCACCGCCCTGGACCGCCTTGCCCTGGCGGGTGCGCGCCGCGTTGAGCGAAAAGATCTGCGTCATGTCGAGCCGCGCGCGCGGGAAGGCGCGGACGCGTCATGCGCTGAGCGGATCGGCCAGGACCAAGACGGGAGGGATGAGAGCCACGTTTCAAGCATCCGGGTATTTTTCTACCCAATGCCTCGGCGGCGGCCCGGTCTACGGTGCCGTTTTGCCCCGTAGAGGGAAGGTGTCAGCCAAACTTCGGCATCTGGTTGCGCGATTGGCGGTACGCGGCGATGCGGGCCTGCACCTCGGCGCGCGCTTCGTCCATGCGAAGGTCCTGCGTGGCGCAGGCGGGGCAATGCGCGGGGCCCTGGTGCTGCTTGACCACCGGGTGCTTGGTGTTGCAGGCGCCGCACTGCCGGACTTCGATCTCGCGGCTTTGCAGCCCCTCGACCAGCAACGCATAGGTCTCGAACGTGATGCGCTGGCTGTCGCCCACGGGCGGCACCGTCCGGCGGTACTTGTTGTAGACCTCGATCATCTTGTCCAGCGCCTTGCCGAAATTCGTCTCGACCACGGCGTACTCGCCAATGCCGCGCGATCCGAAATGCAGGGCCATCAGGTACGAGGCCTCGAAGCGCTCCGCCGCGCTGTCGAGGAAGGTCTTGGCCGTAGTGGTTTGTCCCAGGCCTCTGGGCCGCTTGACCTTGATACCGTACTGCCCAAGGCGGCGGTCCATCTCCTCTTTGATTCGCTGCTCGCTCACGTCGGTGCCCAGCAGCTTGACGATCAGCTTGGTGCGCGAGGTCAACTCGATCAGGGCCTCGAATCGCTCGTCCGATACCTGGTCCTCGAAGAGGACGCGTTTGTGTCCAGAAGAAGCAAGGGCTCGGCCTGCGGTGTTGATCATGGTGATGTCCCTGGTTTCAGTGAATGCGGTTCTTCGAACGCCGGCTCATGACCATGAACTGCGTTTTCTGCGAAGAGGTCAGGTCGCGCGTGGCGGCGGCCTCGAAGTAGTGGTCACTGGCCACCGGAAACATCACCAGGCCGGGGTTGGCCGAGATGTCCCAGAGTTCGTGCGGTCCGAAGCGGCGGACGTGCACGGCTTCGCTCATCGAAAGATCGAACAGCACGCAGGCCTCGTCGAACGAAGTCTTGATGCTGTCGACGCGCACCGCCAGCGCCATGAAGGCCTCCTGGCGATTGGCGGCCTCGAATTCACCCGGCTGCACCAGCGACGCCGATGTCGTGGGCAGCAGCCCCGTGTGGATCATCATGGAAAACAACGGATGCGAGCAGTCCGCCAGCTTGATGACTTCGTCCTCGCTCAGCAGGGCCAGCAGCTCCAGCAGGTTGCGCTGCCCCGGGAACCAGCGTGCGATGACACGCGGGTCGACCAGTTCGGAACTGCGCGCGATGTGCCAACGCCGGGCCAGCGCCTTGAGGTTTTCGGCGCGAATGGCCCTTTCATACGTGGGCAGGTGCAGATTGCCTTGAATCCGCGAGTCCATCAGCGCTGTCATCATCTGTGTACATTCCCCTGTCTGTTCTTGAGCTGCGTCGCCAACGCGCCCGAAAGGCGCATTGTGTTACTCCCAGCCAGCCGGTTGGCGTCTACCATGGCACCAGGCCATTTGCAACGCCCACACCCCAACGCCCAGCCCTCATGCCAAGTCTTGAACCTCTGTCTATCGGCGATCTTTCCGCGCGCTTTAGGGCTCGATTGAGAATGAGCCTGGATCGCCTGGGCTTTCCGGGCGCCATGCGTGAAAAAAGTCGCGAACTGGCCTTCAGGCTCGGGGTGGACGAAAGCCTGGCCTCGGCCTTCCTCACCGGCGATGTGCTCCCGGACTACGAGGCCCTGCTCACCCTTTGCGCGCTGACCCAGCAACCACCCGGCTACTTCCTCGACCCCAGCGCCGACGCGCTGCCCCAGGGCACCCGGGTCGTCCCGGCCATCGGCCCGGGCGAGGACCTTGCCATCTGCCTGCCCGAAGACATGGCCGGTGGGCGCGCCACCCAGGATGCCGAGCTTTGCCACTACCGCGCCCGCAGGGACATGGGCTTCGGCGTGAGGGCCGGCGACTGCATCCTGGCGGTGTTCGTGCCGATGGAGCCGGCTTCGATGCAGAAGGACCGCATCTACCTCATCGGCTGCGAGACCGGCTTCGATCTGCGCCGCTGCGTCGTGCAAACGCCCGTGCGGGCGGCCTTCACCAGCTTTGACGGCAAGTCCGCCCAGACCATCAAGCCGCACGTCGCGGCGGTGGGGCAAGAACGGCCGAGCTTTCGCGCCGAAGGCCTGGGTGACGAGGTGCATGCCTTCGCGGAAGTGATCGGCCTGCTGCGAGGTGCGCAGAACCTGCCGCTCGAACCCAACGCCCTGGACTTCCAGGGCTGAGCCGCGGCGAGCAGACGAAAAAAAAGCTCGCCATGGGCGAGCTGGATGTTTCGATCAGGTATTTCTGGAGGCGCGATCCGGAGTCGAACCGGACTAACCGGATTTGCAATCCGGGGCATAACCGCTTTGCTATCGCGCCGTCAGGACCGGCATCAAAGACACCGATCTCAAACTCCGACAAAAAAGGGAAGCAGAGCTTCCCTTTTGAATTTGGAGCGGGAAACGAGATTCGAACTCGCGACCTCAACCTTGGCAAGGTTGCGCTCTACCAACTGAGCTATTCCCGCATTTCTTACCACCTGCTGCTGCATCTGCTATTGCGTTTGCTGCTGCATTTCGGTAAGCCATGATTCTAACCCGAAAAAAGGGGCTCTTTCAAGTCCCCCGAAATTTTTTGATCAATGTTTCACCGCGTCGGGAGACGCCGTCGGCTTGCTCACGCTGGCCGCCGCGATCTGGGCCGCGACCTCTTCTTCGGTGAGTGGCACGGGCTGGCGTTCGAGCGCGATGGCGAGGACCTTGTCGATCCATTTCACCGGCACGATCTCCAGGCCCTGCTTCACGTTGTCGGGGATCTCGGCGAGGTCCTTCACGTTCTCTTCCGGGATGATCACGGTCTTGATGCCGCCACGCAAAGCGGCCAGCAGCTTTTCCTTCAGGCCGCCGATCGCCGTGACTTCACCGCGCAGCGTGATCTCACCCGTCATGGCCACATCGGCGCGCACGGGAATGCCCGTGAGCGACGAGACCAGCGCGGTCGTCATGGCCGCACCGGCGCTCGGGCCGTCCTTGGGCGTGGCGCCATCGGGCACGTGGATGTGGATGTCGCGCTTGTCGAACTGCTCGTCCTTGATGCCCAGCATGCGGGCGCGGCTGCGCACCACGGTGCGGGCCGCTTCTACCGATTCCTTCATCACATCGCCGAGCGAACCCGTGCGCGTGATCACGCCCTTGCCCGGCATGATGGCCACTTCGATGGTCAGCAGATCGCCGCCCACTTCCGTCCACGCCAGACCGACCACCTGGCCCACCTGGTTCTGCGCCTCGGCACGGCCGTAGCTGTACTTGCGCACGCCCAGGAATTCGCTGAGGTTGTCGGCGCTCACCACCACGGTGGGCGTGTACTTCTTGAGCAGCAGGCCCTTGACCACCTTGCGGCAGATCTTGGAGAGCTCGCGTTCGAGCGAACGCACACCGGCTTCGCGGGTGTAGTAGCGCACGATGTCGCGCACGGCGTCGTCGCGCACGTCCAGCTCGCCTTCACGGATGCCGTTGTTCTTGAGTTGCTTGGGCAACAGGTAGCGGATCGCGATGTTGGTCTTCTCGTCTTCCGTGTAGCCCGAGAGGCGGATCACCTCCATGCGGTCCAGCAGGGCCGGCGGAATGTTCATCGAGTTCGACGTGGCGACGAACATCACGTCGGACAGGTCGAAGTCGACTTCGATGTAGTGGTCACCGAAGGTGTGGTTCTGCTCGGGGTCCAGCACCTCCAGCAGCGCGCTCGAAGGATCGCCGCGGAAGTCCGTGCCCAGCTTGTCGATCTCGTCGAGCAGGAACAGCGGGTTGCGCGTGCCAACCTTGTTCAGGCTCTGCAGCACCTTGCCCGGCATGGCACCGATGTAGGTGCGGCGGTGGCCGCGGATCTCGGCCTCGTCGCGCATGCCGCCCAGCGCCATGCGCACGTACTTGCGGCCCGTGGCCTTGGCCACCGACTGCCCCAGCGAGGTCTTGCCGACACCGGGTGGGCCGACCAGGCACAGGATGGGCGCCTTGACCTTGTCCACGCGCTGTTGCACCGCGAGGTACTCGAGGATGCGGTCCTTGACCTTCTCCAGGCCGTAGTGGTCTTCGTTCAGCACCGCCTCGGCATGCGCGAGGTCGTGCTTGATCTTGGTCTTCTTGCTCCAGGGCAGGCCGACCAGCGCATCGATGTAGTTGCGCACCACGGTGGCCTCGGCCGACATGGGCGACATCAGCTTGAGCTTCTTGAACTCGGCATCGGCCTTCTTGCGCGCTTCCGCGGGCATCTTGGCGGCCTTGATCTTCTTCTCGATCTCTTCGATGTCGGCGCCCTCTTCGCCTTCGCCGAGCTCCTTCTGGATCGCCTTGACCTGCTCGTTCAGGTAGAAGTCGCGCTGGTTCTTTTCCATCTGGCGCTTCACGCGCCCGCGGATCTTCTTGTCGACGTTGAGGATGTCGACCTCGCGCTCGAGCTGTTCGAACAGGTTCTCCAGCCGCTTGTTGACCGGATCGAGGTCCAGCACCACCTGCTTGGACTCGAGCTTGAGCGGCAGGTGCGCGGCGATCGTGTCGGCCAGGCGGCCCGGATCGTCGATGCTGGAGATCGAGGTGAGGATCTCCGAGGGGATCTTCTTGTTGAGCTTGACGTACTGGTCGAACTGCTGCATCACGGCGCGGCGCAGTGCTTCGAGTTCGTTGGACTGGGTGTCGGCCCGCTCCACGGCCGGGTCGACCGGGCTCACGCTGGCGATGAAATGGCTTTCGCCATCGCGGATGGTCAGCACCTTGGCGCGTTGCACACCTTCGACCAGCACCTTGACGGTGCCGTCAGGCAGCTTGAGCATCTGCAGGATGGTGGCGACGCAGCCCATTTCGAACATGTCGTCGGTCGACGGCTCGTCCTTGGCGGCGGCCTTCTGGGCCACGAGCATGATGCGGCGCTCGGCCTCCATCGCGGACTCCAGCGCCTTGATGCTCTTGGGCCGGCCCACGAACAGCGGGATGACCATGTGCGGGAACACCACCACATCGCGCAAAGGCAGGAGTGGCAGTTCGACCGGCGTGCTGGGAAGGGGGGTCTGTCCGGACATTTCAACCTCGACTAAAACGGGTAAATGGGGTCGGTGCGAGCGATCTCAACCGGACGCATCCGTGACGGGGTTGGTCGAAGCCGGCGCGTCAAGCCTGCTTGGCCGCCTCGCGGTACACCAGCAAGGGCGGCTTGTTTTCCTCGATGGTCGACTCGTCGACCACCACCTTCTCCACATTGCTCATGCCAGGCAGATCGAACATGGTGTCGATCAGCGCGTTTTCCAGGATCGAGCGCAGGCCGCGCGCGCCCGTCTTGCGGGCCAGGGCCTTGCGGGCGATCGCCTTGAGCGCGGCGGGCCGCACTTCGAGCTCGGCACCTTCCATCGCCAGCAGGCGGGAGAACTGCTTGACGACCGCGTTCTTGGGCTCGGTGAGAATTTCGACCAGCGCGTCTTCACTGAGTTCCGACAGCGCGGCGATCACCGGCACGCGGCCCACCAGCTCGGGGATGAGGCCGAACTTGATCAGGTCTTCCGGCTCGATTTCCTTGAAGGATTCGGTGATGCTGCGCTGCTTCTTGCTCTTGACCACGGCGCCGAAGCCGATGCCCGAGGCCTCGGTGCGGTTCTCGATGATCTTCTCCAGGCCAGCAAACGCGCCGCCGCAGATGAACAGGATGTTGGTGGTGTCGACCTGCAGGAAGTCCTGGTTGGGGTGCTTGCGCCCGCCCTGCGGCGGCACCGAGGCCATCGTGCCTTCGATCAGCTTGAGCAAGGCCTGCTGCACGCCCTCGCCCGACACGTCGCGGGTGATGGAGGGGTTGTCGGACTTGCGCGTGATCTTGTCGATCTCGTCGATGTAGACGATGCCCTGCTGGGCGCGCTCGACATCGTAGTTGCAGCTCTGCAGCAGCTTGGCGACGATGTTTTCCACGTCTTCGCCCACGTAACCGGCTTCGGTCAGCGTGGTGGCGTCGGCCATCACGAACGGCACGTTGAGCATGCGCGCCATGGTCTGGGCCAGCAGCGTCTTGCCCGAGCCGGTGGGTCCGATCAGGAGAATGTTGCTCTTGGCCAGCTCGACGTCGTCCTTGCGGGCGGCGACCTTGTGGCGCAGGCGCTTGTAGTGGTTGTAGACGGCCACGGCCAGCGCGCGCTTGGCGTTCTGCTGCCCGATGACGTAGTTGTCCAGGTTGGCCTTGAGCTGGGCCGGCGTGGGCACGTCGTCGCCCGAGGCCTTGACGGATTCGAGGCCGGGCAACTCGTCACGGATGATGTCGTTGCACAGGTCGATGCATTCGTCGCAGATGAACACCGAGGGGCCGGCGATCAGCTTCTTGACCTCGTGCTGGCTCTTGCCGCAGAACGAGCAGTAGAGCGCTTTTTCACTGGAGGCGGCTTTTTTGTCGGCCATAGGTCTGGGGGCTCGGATGAAGCGGTAACAACAATGATAGTTCAAGCCCCATAGGGGCCAAACGGGGGAAAAGCGCCGGTTTTGGCACCGTCTCCCGGGTTTGGCGGCCCATGGGTGGCCATGGCCTGGACGGGGTCAGACCGCGCCGGGGCGCTTGTCGATGACCTTGTCGATCAGGCCGTACTCGGCCGATTCGGCGGCCGAGAGGTAGTAATCGCGCTCGGTGTCGCGTTCGATCTTCTCCAGCGGCTGGCCGGTGCGCTCCGCGAGGATCTTGTTGAGCTGCTCGCGCGTCTTGAGGATTTCGCGGGCGTGGATCTCGATTTCCGTGGCCTGGCCCTGGGTGCCGCCCAGCGGCTGGTGGATCATGACCTTGGAGTTCGGCAGCGCGAAGCGTTTGCCCTTGGCGCCGGCGGCCAGCAGGAACGCGCCCATGCTCGCGGCCATGCCGATGCACAGCGTGGACACGTCGGACTTGATGAAATTCATGGTGTCGAAGATCGCCATGCCCGCGCTCACCGAGCCGCCCGGGGAGTTGATGTAGAACGAGATGTCCTTGTCGGGGTTTTCGCTTTCCAGGAACAGCAGCTGCGCCACCACCAGGTTGGCCGACTGGTCATTGACCGGGCCCACCAGGAAGATCACGCGCTCCTTGAGCAGGCGCGAATAGATGTCGTACGCACGCTCGCCGCGGCCCGACTGCTCGATGACCATGGGCACCATGCCCAAACCTTGAATGTCCATTGCGCTCATGCGTTACTCCGTGTGTTGATGCTTGCCATATCACTACTGTAACCAACCCCATGTGGCCCCACGGCGACCGGTGGCTTGACCGGGACGACCGCAGGACAGGCGGAGGGGGGCACCTCCAGATGGGGGGCAAACCCGAAAAAGAAAGGGCGGATCGCTCCGCCCTGTTCCAGCATCCCGCCGCGAGGGAAATCAGGCCTGGGCCATCAATTCGTCGAAGCTGACCGACTTTTCGGTGATCTGTGCCTTGGACAGCACGAACTCCGTGACGTTGTTCTCGATCACGATGGCTTCCACCTCGGCCATGCGCTGGTTGTCGCCCTGGTACCAGCGCACCACGTCGGCCGGCTTCTCGTAGGAGGCGGCCAGCTCTTCGATGTGGGCCTTGATCTGCTCGGGCTTGGCGTGCAGCTCGTTGGCGCGCACCAGCTCGGCCACCACCAGACCCAGGCGCACGCGGCGCTCGGCCTGCGGGCGGAACAGCTCTTCGGGGATCGGGGCCTTGTCGGCGTCCTTCACGCCGCGCTGCTTCAGGTCGGCGCGGGCGCCTTCCACCAGGCGCTCCAGCTCGGACTGCACGACCGCGTTGGGCAGGTCCAGCTCGGCCTTGGCCACCAGTGCGTCCATCACGGCCTGCTTGTTGCGGGCCTGCAGGCGGAACTTGACTTCGCGCTCCAGGTTCTTGCGGATGTCGGCGCGCAGGCCTTCCACCGTGCCGTCGGCGATGCCCAGGGACTTGGCGAAGGCTTCGTCCACGGCCGGCAGGTTGGCGGCTTCGATCTTGTTGACCGTGACCAGGAAGTCGGCGGTCTTGCCGGCCACGTCCTTGCCGTGGTAGTCGGCGGGGAAGGCCAGCGGGAAGGTCTTGGACTCGCCCGTCTTCATGCCACGCACGGCGTCTTCGAATTCCTTGAGCATCTGGCCGTCGCCGACGATGAACTGGAAGGCCTCGGCCTTGCCGCCCTCGAAGGGCTCGCCGTCGATCTTGCCGGCGAAGTCGATGGTGACGCGGTCGCCGTCCTGGGCGGCCTGGTCCTGCGCGCGCTGCGCGAAGGTGCGGCGCTGCTTGCGCAGGATCTCAAGCGTGCGGTCGATGGCGGCGTCGTCCACTTCGGCAGCCACTTTTTCCACGGCGGCGGTGGTCAGATCGTCGATCTTGACTTGGGGATACACCTCGAAGACGGCGTCGAAGGTCAGCTGGCCCTCGGGGGCGCCTTCCTTCTCGGTGATCTTGGGCTGGCCGGCCACGCGCAGCTGGGCTTCGTTGGCGGCGGTGGCGAAGGCTTCACCGACCTTGTCGTTCATGACCTCGTAGTGCACCGAATAGCCATAGCGCTGGGCCACGACGTTCATCGGCACCTTGCCGGGACGGAAACCGTCCATCTTCACGTCGCGCGCGATGCGCTTGAGGCGGTTGGACACTTCTTTCTGGATCACATCGGCCGGCAGCGTCAGCGTGATCTTGCGCTCGAGCTTTTCCAGGGTTTCAACGTTCACGGTCATGGCTTTCTCCAAAAAGGGTGTCGGTCAACCAGCCTGTCTGGCCGACCCGGGGGGTCTGTCTGTTCGTCTGTGGTGTGGTGCGCGGGGGGGGACTCGAACCCCCACACCATTGCTGGCGTCAGGACCTAAACCTGGTGCGTCTACCAATTTCGCCACCCGCGCGCCTCGTAGGGGGTTTTCCGGTGCAGCGCAAAAGCAGCGCTGGACGGCCGGTTGTCCACTTCACGGCAACCTTAGATTGTAGCTGCAGCGCCCACCCCGGCCGGACGGCCTCAGGCCCCCAGGCGGTGCCGCAGGGCCCGGACCGCGCTGCCGGGCGTGGTGAGCACCGGCATGCCCACCGCCTTGTGCACCGCCAGCTGCGCGCGCGCCATGCTGAACTGGGACAGCGCGATCACGTCGCAGCCCTGCCCCACCAGCCAGCGCGCGGCCTCGACCACGCGCGCGTCATGGCCGGCGTCGTCGCCCCGGTTGAGGGCGTCCATGGCACCTTCGGCCAGGCAGGTGACCAGTTCGGTGCCGGCCGGGAACTCCGGCGGCATCGAAGTCAGGGTGGGCGCGAAGGACGCCACCAGCCCGATGCGGCCGCCGCGCGCCACGGCCACGGCTTCGGCCACCATGGCTTCGTTGGGCTTGAGCACCGGCATGTGCGGGCGCCGCGCCGCCACCGCCTCGATGCACGAACCGAATGCCGAGCAGGTGAACAGGATGGCGTTGGCCCCGGTGCCCTCGGCGTAGGCCGCCAGCGATTCGAAGCGCTGGTGCATGGCCGCGTCCAGTCCCTTGCCATCGCGCGCCAGGTCGGCCGACAGGCTGTCGTCGAGCAGGTTCATGCGCTCGGCCTCGGGCCAGGCGCGGGCGAGCTCCTCGTTGATGGGCGCGACCGAGTGGGCCAGCGCATGGATGAGGGCGATGCGCATGTCAGGCCACCTTCAAGGTGCGTGGCACGGCCATGCGCCGGCCCTGGCTCCACCAGACCAGCGCCACCAGCAGCAGCGCGGGCAGGTAGAACCAGTGCGGCGTGGGCCGGTCGTTGGGCACCTGCACGCCGGCGACGTCCCAGCCCTGCTCGAAGCCGGACTTGGCCGCCCGCGTGCCGAACTTGACCTGCCCGATCTGCACCGCGCTGCCCAGCGGCACCAGCTGCAGGCCGGCGTCGCTCAGGCGCTTGCGCCCGTCCTCGCCCTTGTCGCCCAACTGCAGGGCCACGGTCTTGACCACGTCGTCGCCTTCGATCGTCGTCCCCTGGATGACCATCACGACACGGTCGTCGGCCGGCGTCTCGCGCGCCACCTCGTACACCTGCGAGGCGGGGACTTCGCGGTATTCGGGCGCGATCTGGTCCATGAAGTAGTCCGGACGGAACAGCAGCACCACCGCCGCCGTCAGCAGAACCGTTTCCCACCACCGGCTCTTCACGCGAAACCAGTTCATGGTGACCGCCGCGAACAGCAGCGTGGCCAGCGTGCACGCCAGCAGCAGCCGGATCAGCTCCGCAGCGCCATGCACATTGATCAGCAACAGCTGCGGGTTGAAGATCCAGATGAACGGGAGGATGACCGTGCGCAGCGCGTAGACCGCGCCCTGTATGCCGGTCTGGATGGCGTCCTCGCCCGAAATGGCCGCCGCCGCGAACGTCGCCAGGCCCACCGGCGGCGTGATGTCGCCCATGATCCCGTAATAGAAGACGAACAGGTGCACCGCGATCAGCGGGATGATGAGCCCGCTCTGCGCACCGAGCTCCACCACCACCGGCGCCATCAGCGTGGCCACCAGCACGTAGTTGGCGGTGGTCGGCACGCCCAGGCCCAGCACCAGGCACACGAAGGCGATGAAGAGCAGCATCATCATCACGTTGCCCTGGGCGACGAACTCGACGAATTCGGTCATTCGCAAGCCCAGGCCGGTGAGCGTGATGGCGCCAACGATGATGCCCGCGGTGGCGGTGGCCACGCCGATGCCGATCATGTTGCGCGAACCGTCGTTGAAACCATCCACCACCGACCGCCAGCCCCGCTGCCAGGCGCCCGCGCGGTCGTTCTGGCGGAACAGCGCGATCAGCCAGCCCTGCGTGAGCATGAGAACGACGAGCACCGTCACGGCCCAGAAGGCCGAGAGCGCGGGCGACATTTCCTCCACCATCAGGCACCAGATCAGCACCGCGATCGGCATCAGGTAGTGCAAGCCCGCGCGCACCGTGGGCCAGGTCTGCAGCGGCTGGGGGTTGTCGATGTCGATGTCATCCGGCAGATCCGGGCAGCGTGCCGCCTGGTAGACCGAAAACAGGTAGAGACCGAACACCACCGCCGAGACGGCATACGGCGCCGCCGGCCCCATGACGGCCTTGACGGCCTGGAGCAGGTAGTACACCGCGCACACCACCGCGATGCTGCCTGCCACGCCAATGGCATTGCGCAGCAGGCGCACGCGCCAGGGCCGCGCCACCGCCTGCACGATGGGCTGCATGCCCAGCTTGAGCGCTTCGAGGTGCACGATGTAGAGCAGCCCGATGTAGGACAGCGTCGCGGGCAGGAAGGCGTGCTTGACGATGTCGGCATAGGGAATGCCCACGTACTCGACCATGAGGAAGGCCGCCGCCCCCATCACCGGCGGCATGATCTGGCCGTTGACCGAGCTCATGGTCTCGATCGCCCCGGCCTTGACGCCACCGTAGCCGGCCTTCTTCATCAGAGGGATGGTGAAGATGCCGCCGGAGACCACGTTGGAGACCGACGAGCCCGAGATCATGCCGTTGAGCGCCGAGGACACCACCGCCACCTTGGCCGGCCCGCCGCGCAGGTGGCCCAGGGCCGCGAAGCTGACCTGCATCATGTAGTTGCCACCGCCCGCGCGGTCCAGCAGGGCCCCGAACAGCACATAGACAAAGATGGTGCCGGCCGAAACCCCCAGGGCGATGCCGTAGACACCTTCCGTGGTCAGCCACATGTGCGAGATCAGCCGGTTTACCGACGCGCCCTTGTGCGAGAGCACCTCGGGCAGGTGCGGACCCAGCAGGCAGTAAGCCAGGAAGATGACCGCCAGCGCGGCCATGGGCCAGCCCACCGCGCGGCGCGTGGCTTCCAGCAACAGCACGACGCCGGCAACGCCGACGGCAATGTCCAGGCTGTTCGGCTGCCCCGGCCGCGTGGCCAGCTCGGCGTAGAACAGCATGATGTAGGCGCCGCAGAAGGCCGCGGCCACGGCAAGCCCCCAGTCCACCACCGGCACCCGGTTGCGCGGCGAACGCTTGAACGCCGGCCAGGCCAGGAAGGCCAGGAACAGCGCGAACGCCAGGTGGATGGCGCGCGCCTCGGTGTCGTTGAGGATGCCGATGCCGAATTCGAACGGCAGGGGCGAGGCGTACCAGTACTGAAACAGCGCCCAGAGCAGGCACACGGTGAACACCACACCGGCCGTCCACCCGGTGGGCTTGCGGCCGCCGGTGTCGCTGTCGGCCACAAGTTGCTGCAGGGCTTCGGGGGCTTTTTCGATGTCGGTGCTCATGGTGCGCTCCGTGCCTGGGCGGCGGTGGGGAGGGTCAAAAAAATGGCGAAGCACCTTCGCCATTCGCGACAGCCGGGCCGCTCACGCGGCCCGGCGCGTCACCTCACTTGACCCAGCCCTTTTCCTTGTAGAACTTCAGCGCGCCTTCGTGCAGCGGTGCGCTCAGGCCGTCCTTGACCATGCCCTCGGGCGTCAGGTTGGCCAGCGCGGGGTGCAGCTTCTTGAACTCGTCGAAGTTGTCGAACACCGCCTTGACCACCTGGTACACGGTCTCGGCCGAGGTCTTGCTCGACGCCACCACGGTGGCGGAGACACCATAGGTCTGCGTGGGCTGCGGGTTGTTCGGGTAGAGGCCACCGGGCAGCGTGACCTTGGCGTAATACGGCTTCTCGGCCACCAGCTTGTCCACGGCCGGGCCGGTGATGGACACCAGCTTGGCACCGCACGAGGTGGTGGGGTCCTGGATGTTGGCGCTCGGGTGGCCCACGGCGTAGTAGAAGCCGTCGATCTTGCCGTCGCACAGCGCCGGGCCGTGCTCGTCGGCCTTGAGTTCGGAGGCCAGCGAGAAGTCGCTCAGCTTCCAGCCCATGCCGGCCAGCAGCTCTTCCATGGACGAGCGCGTGCCCGAGCCCGGGTTGCCGACGTTGAAGCGCTTGCCCTTGAAGTCCTCGAACTTGGTGATGTTGGCTTCCTTGCGGGCCACCACCGTGAACGGCTCGGGGTGCACGGCGAACACCGCGCGCAGGTCGCCATAGGCACCTGCGTCCTTGAACTGCCCCACGCCCTTGAGCGCGTTGAACTGCACGTCGGACTGGGTGAAGCCCAGATCGAGTTCACCGGCCTTGATGGTGTTGACGTTGAACACCGAGCCGCCGGTGGACTCCACCGAGCAGCGGATGCCGTGCTTGGCGCGGTCCTTGTTCACCAGCCGGCAGATCGCGCCGCCCGCCGCGTAATACACCCCCGTCACGCCGCCGGTGCCGATGGTCATGAACTTCTGCTGCGCCTGGGCCGGTGCCATGGGCGTCATCAGGGCGGCTGCGGCGGCCAGGGTACTCAGGCTGAGGGGGATCTTTTTCATGCGGATGGCTCCTGAAGGTTTCGACGGGGTGGAACAAACTGGGTGCGGTCACGAAGGCTTCTCACGAGCAAGCAAGCTTCGTGCAGACCCGCTGCGACGGCGACGGGGTTTTCCCCCATCAGGCGGCCACCGCGCGGTCGATGGCGCCGGCGAGCCGCGCCACGATCTGCTCGAGCTCGGCGGGGGTGCTGATGAAGGGCGGCGCGAGCAACACGTGGTCGCCGCAGCGCCCATCCACCGTGCCCCCCATGGGGTAGACCATCAGGCCGCCGGCCATGGCTTCGCTCTTGATGCGGGCGTGCAGCTTGCGCGCGGGATCGAACCACTGCCGGCTGCCGCGGTCGGCCACCAGCTCGAGGCCCCAGAACAGCCCGCGCCCCCGGATGTCGCCCACGTGCGGGTGGTCGCCGAAGGCCTGTTGCAACAGCGCGTGCAGCAATTGCCCGCGCTCGCGCACCTGCGCCAGCAGGCCGTCGCGCTGGATCACGCGCTGCACCGCGAGCGCGGCCGCGCAGGCGATCGCATGGCCCAGGTAGGTGTGGCCGTGCTGGAACAGGCCGCTGCCCTGCCGGAAGGCGTCCACCACCCTGCCCTGCGCCAGCACCGCGCCGATGGGCTGGTAGCCACCGCCCAGGCCCTTGGCCACCGTCATCAGATCCGGCACCACGCCCTCCTGCTCGCAGGCATGCAGGGTGCCGGTGCGACCCATGCCGCACATCACCTCGTCCAGGATCAGCAGGATGCCGTGGCGGTCGCACAGCTCGCGCACGCCCTTGAAGTAGCCGGGCACAGCGGTGAGCACACCCGCCGTGGCGCCGCCCACCGTCTCGGCCACGAAGGCCATCACGTTCTCGCCACCCAGGCGGTCGATGGCCTCGGACAGCTCGGCCACCAGCCGCTGGCCGTACTGCTCGGCGGTTTCATCGGCGCGGCGGTCGCGGTACTCGTAGCACGGCGAGACGTGCGTCACGTCGATCAGCAGCGGCTTGAACTGCTCGCGCCGCCAGGCGTTGCCGCCCACGGCCAGCGCGCCCAGCGTGTTGCCGTGGTAGCTCTGGTGGCGGGCGATGAAGTGCCGCCGCTGCGGCTGGCCGATCTCCACGAAATACTGGCGCGCCATCTTCAGCGCGGCCTCCACCGCCTCGGAACCGCCGCTCACGAAATACACGTGGCTCATGCCCGCCGGCGCCGAATCGATCAGCACATTCGCCAGTTCCTCGGCCACCTCGGTGGTGAAAAAACTGGTGTGCGCGTAGGCCAGCTGATCGATCTGCGCGTGCATCGCGGCCAGCACATCCGGGTGCCCATGGCCCAGGCAGGACACGGCCGCGCCGCCCGAGGCGTCGAGGTAGGTCTTGCCGGCCTGGTCGGTCAGGGTGATGCCCTGGCCGCTCACGGCAAAGGGCATGGGGCGATGCAACTGGCGGTGGAAGACGCGGGTGGAACTCATGCAGGAAGGACCGGGTGGGGACAGCAATTCAGGCGCAGTGTAGGCAGCGTCGGCGCCCTGGGAAAAATGCCTTTTTCACCCCGTTCCATGCCTTTCGGTTATGGCCTGTCCATGAGTTCGCGGCATGGGCCTTGTCGCGATTGGCATTTTTCGCTCTGGCGCGGCTTGCCTACAGTTCGCCCCATGAACGCTTCCTCCCAACGGCGCCCCCACGTGTGCGTGCTCGGTGCCGGCATCGTCGGGCTGGCGGCGGCCTGGCAGTTGCGGCGCGAGGGCTTCGAGGTCACCGTGGTCGACCGGGCGCAGGCCGGCACCGGCGCGAGCGCGGCCAACGGCGCGCAGCTGAGCTACGCCTACGTGCAACCGCTGGCCGACCCGGGCATCTGGCGCCAGTTGCCCAAGCTGCTGTTCGCGGCCGATTCACCGCTGAAGCTGCGCCTGCAGCCCGACCCGCACCAATGGGCCTGGGGCCTGCAGTTCCTGGCCGCCTGCCGCGCTGGCGTGTCGCGGCGCACCACGGCCAGCCTGCTGGCCCTGGCGGCCGAGAGCCGCGCCGGCTTCGAACGCCTGATGGCCGAGGAGCGCATCGCCTGCGACTTCTCCGCCACCGGCAAGCTGGTGCTGTGCGCCGACGAGGCCAGCTTCGCCGCCGCGCGCCGCCAGATGGCCTTGCAGCGCGAACTCGGCAGCCCAACGCAGCACGCGCTCTCGCCCGCCGAATGCGTGGCGATCGAACCCGCGCTGGCGGGCTACGCGCCGCGCTTCGCGGGCGCCATCCACACACCCAGCGAGTGCGCGGCCGACTGCCACCAGGTCTGCCTGGAGCTGCTGCGCCTGTTGCTCGCGCAGGGCGTGCGCTTCGCGTTCGACACGCCGGTCACCCGGCTCACCCGCTCGGCCGATCGCATCGTGGCGGCCGACACCCCGCGCGGCCCGATCGAGGCCGACGCCTTCGTGGTCGCGCTGGGCACCGCCTCGCACCCGCTGGCGCGCACGCTGGGCCTGCGCGTGCCGGTCTACCCGCTCAAGGGCTACAGCCTCACGCTGGACGTGAGCGAGGCACCTGGCGCGGCGCCGCGCGTGAACGTGACCGATGCCGCGCGCAAGGTGGTGTTCGCGCGCCTGGGTTCGCGTCTGCGCGTGGCCGGCATGGCCGAACTGGTGGGGGAGAACACGCACATCCCCGTCGACCGCATCGACTCGCTGGCGGCCAGCGCCCAGGCCCTGTTCCCCGACGCGCGCTGCAGCGACGATCTGCGGCCCTGGGCCGGGCTGCGGCCGGCCACGCCCACCGGGCTGCCGGTGCTGGGGCGGCTGCGCGGCGGGCCCGACAACCTGTGGTTCAACACCGGACACGGTGCCCTGGGTTTCACGCTGGCCTTCGGCAGCGCGCAGCGGCTCGCGGCGCAGCTGCGCCAGAGCGGGCTCTGAAACTCAGCCAGCCGTCTCCAGCAGCGCCTGTTGCATGCAGCGTGTGAAGGCGCGCGTGGTCAGCGAATTCGGCCGCGCGGTGGGCCGCAGCATGCGCACCGTGGTGGGCACGGTGGGTTCGAGCTTGAGCACGTCGACCTTGGCGAGGTCGGCCGAGGCGGCGGTGTAGCTCTCCACCATGGCCACACCCACGCCGTGGTGCGCGAGCGCCAGCGCCACGTGGTAGGTCTGCACGGTCATCACTTCCTTGAGCCCGGCGCCGCTGTCGCGCACGGTGTGGGCCAGCAGCAGGCCCAGCGGGTCCTGGCCGTCGAGGGCGATCACGGGCAGCCTGGAGAGCTGCGTCAGCGTGATGGTGCCGGCCTTGACCTGGCGCGCGGTCAGCAGGCCCTTGGGCACCACGCACACGACGTGGCGGTCGGCCAGTTGTTCCTGCACGAGCGCGGGGTGCGACACGGCGCTGAAGACGTAGCCCACGTCGGCTTCCTGCAGCACGAGGGAGGAGATGATCTGGGGCGAATGCAGCGCTTCGTGGTGCACACGCACGGAGGGGTGTTTTTCGCGGAACAGGCGCATGGCGCGCGGGAAGACTTCGTAGCTCAGGGCGAGCACGGTGAGCACGCGCAGTTCGCCTTTGCCGCGGCCGGCCTTGAGGCTGGCGGAGAGGCGTTGCACTTCGTCGAGTTGGGCGAACAGGCGTTCGATGTGGGGGTACAGGGTTTGCGCTTCGGCGGTGGGCCGCAGGCGCCCGCCGACGCGCTGGAACAGCTGGAAACCGAGCTGGATCTCGGCGTGCTGCAGCGTGCGGCTCACGGCGGGTTGCGTGACGTTGATCATGCGGGCGGCGGCGCTCACGCTGCCGGTGAGCATCACCGCGTTGAAAACTTCGATGTGTCTTAGGCGCATGGGTTCTATTGTTGCCTGCCTGGAGCCTCCGGCTGGAGCGGTCATCGGCGAGGGCGGGGTGAGGGCTCCGCTCATGTCCCCCGGGCCGGCTTCGCCGCCCCTCCTCCTTTACTTCGCTGCGCCCTCACCCCGCCCTCGCCGATGACCTACGGGTGTGCGAAGCGCTGGTTTGCTTACACCTCCTGGCGCATGGGCGTTCGGTGCTCTGCGCAGCGGGGTAAAGGAGGAGACCCGGCGAAGCCGGGTCGGGGGACACCCGCGGAGCAGAGTGCCGGACGCCCATGCGCCCGCGAGGTCCAAGAGAGAGAAACCGAAAAAACTCAGGCAGGCCGACGAACCCGGAACCAGGCCGCGTACATCGCCGGCAAAGCCAGCAGAGTCAATACCGTCGCCACGATCAGCCCGCCCATGATCGCGACAGCCATCGGCCCCCAGAACACGCTGCGAGACAAGGGAATCATCGCCAACACCGCCGCCGCCGCCGTCAACACGATGGGCCGCATCCGCCGAACAGCCGCTTCCACGATCGCGTCCCAGGCCGGCACACCGCGCGCCCTGTCCTGCTCGATCTGATCGATCAGGATCACCGAGTTGCGCTGGATCATCCCCATCAAGGCAATCACCCCCAGCAAAGCCACGAAACCAAACGGCCGGTTCAGCAACAGCAACGCCCCAGCCACCCCCGCCATGCCCAACGGCCCGGTCAGGAACACCAGCATCGACCGGCTGAAACTCTGCAACTGCAGCATCAGCAACGTGAACACGATGAACAACATCAAAGGCACGCCCACCACGATCGAAGCCGAGCCCTTGCTGCTCTCCTCCACCGCGCCCGCCACCTCGATGTGGTACGCGCTCAGACCCCGCGCGGCCCAGCCGTCGCTGATCGCCTTGAGCTTCGGCTGCAGCTCGGCCGTCACCGTCGCGCCCTGCAAGCCCTCGACCACGTCACCCTGCACCGTGATCGCATAGTCGCGGTTCTCGCGCCACAACACACCGGGCTCCCAGTCGAACACCGGCTTGGCGATCTGCAACAGCGGAATCGCCTGGCCACTCGCCGTGGGCAGATACGCATTGGCCAGGCTGGTGATCGCGTCGCGCTCGTCCAGCGGCTGGCGCAGCACGATGTCGATCAGCTTGTCGCCCTCGCGGTACTGGCCCACCGTGGTGCCCGAAAGCAAGGTGCGCGAGGCCTGCGCGATCGACTGGCTCGACACGCCCAGCGCGCGCGCCTTGGCCTGGTCCACCTCCAGCCGCAGCTTCTTCACCGACTCGTTCCAGTTGTCGTTCACGCCGCGCATGTTCGGGTTCTCGCGCATCGCCTGCTTCACCTCGTCGGCCAGGCCGCGCAGCACCTGCGGGTCGGTGCCCACCACGCGGAACTGCACCGGGTACGGCACGGGCGGGCCGTTGGGCAGCAGCTTCACGCGGCCGCGCACCTCGGGGAATTCGGTCGCCAGCAAGGCCGGCAAGGCCTTGCGCAGGTGCTCGCGCGTCTTCAGGTCCTGGGGCAGCACGATCATCTGCGACACGTTGGTCTGCGGGAAGATCTGATCCAGCGGCAGGTAGAAACGCGGCACGCCCGAACCCACCCAGGTGGTCACGCTGCGCACGCCCTCTTCCTTCGCCAGCCGGCTTTCCACACGGCGCGTCACCTCGTCCATGGCGGGCATGCTGCTGCCCTCGGGCAGCCAGATGTCCACCAGGATTTCGGGCCGGCTCGAATCGGGGAAGAACTGCTGCTGCACCGAGCCCATGCCGACGATGCCGAGCACGAAGGTCAGGATGGTCGCGCCGATGGTCAGCCAGCGGTGCTGCACGCACCAGTCCACCACGGCGCGGAAACGCACGTAGAACGGGCCGTCGAAGACCTCGTGCGGCTCGCCCTCGGCGTGCGGCTTCACCTTGAGCAGCACCACGCCCAGGTAGGGCACGAACAGCACCGCCACCACCCACGAGATCACCAGCGCGAGCACCGTCACCGCGAAGATCGCGAAGGTGTACTCACCGGTGGTGGAATTGGCCAGGCCGATCGGCAGAAAGCCCGCGGCCGTGATCAGCGTGCCCGTCAGCATGGGCATGGCCGTGGCATCCCAGGTGAAGGTGGCCGCGCGCATCATGTCGTAGCCCTCTTCGAGCTTGCGCACCATCATCTCCACCGCGATGATGGCGTCGTCCACCAGCAGGCCCAGCGCGATGATGAGCGAGCCCAGCGAAATCTTGTGCAGGCCGATGCCCCAGTAGTTCATGGCCAGGAAGGTGATGGCCAGCACCAGCGGGATGGTGATGAACACCACCAGGCCGGGCCGCATGTCCAGCACGTAGCGCTTGAGCCCCCGGCCCCCCGGGCGCCGGTGCAGGCCCAGCGCCAGGAAACTCACAGCGAGCACGATCACCACGGCCTCGATCAGCACCTTCACGAACTCGTTGACCGAGTTCGTCACCGCGCTGGGCTGGTCCTGCACCTGGGCCAGCGTCATGCCCGCGGGCAGCGTGGCCTCGATGCCGGCCACGGTGGTCTTGAGCGCCTTGCCCAGGGCGATGATGTCGCCGCCCTTGGCCATGGAGATGCCCAGCGCGATGCTGTCCTGCCCTTCGTGGCGCACCAGCACCTGCGGCGGGTCCACGTAACCCAGGCCGATCTTGGCGATGTCGCCCAGGCGGATCTGCGTGCCGTTGGCCGCGCGGATCGGCATGGCGCGCAACTGCTCCACCGAGTTGAAGGCACCGGCCACGCGCACCTGCACCACGTCCTGCGGCGTCTGCACCGTGCCGGCCGACTCCACCGCGTTCTGCTGCCCCAGCGCGTCCAGCACCTGCTGCAGATTCAGGCCCAGCGTGGCCAGGCGCTTCTGCGAGATCTCGATGTAGAGCTTCTCGTCCTGCACGCCGAACAGCTCGACCTTGCTCACGTCTTTCACGCGCAGCAGGCGCTGGCGCACGTCGTCGGCCACCTGCTTCTTGTCGGCCGGCGAAAAACCTTCGCCCTGCAGCGCGTAGATCACGCCGTACACGTCGCCGAATTCGTCGTTGAAGAACGGGCCCACCACACCCTGCGGCAAGGTGGCGCGCATGTCACCCACCTTCTTGCGCGCCGTGTACCAGATCTGCGGCACCTCCTGCGGCGGCGAGGAGTCCTTGAGCTGGAAGATGATCAGCGTCTCGCCCGGCTTGGAGTAGCTGCGGATCTTGTCCGCGTAGGGCACTTCCTGCAGCGTCTTCTCGATGCGGTCGGCCACTTGCTCGGCGACCTGCTCGGCGGTGGCGCCAGGCCAGTAGGCGCGCACCACCATGGCGCGGAAGGTGAACGGCGGGTCCTCGTCCTGGCCGAGCTGGAAGTAGGCCGCCACGCCCAGCACCATCAGCACGATCATCAGGTAGCGGGTGAAGGCCTGGTGGTCCAGCGCCCATTGCGACAGGTTGAAGCGCGAGACCCAGGAGCCGGCGGGTTCGCCGGCGTTGTTCGTCGTCGGTGAGGCGTCGTTCATGCCGGGCCTCACTGCGTGGCGGCGGCGGTGAAACGCGTGACCTTCTGCCCCGGCGAGAGCACATGCACCCCGGTGGCCACCACTTCCTCACCGGGCTTGAGCCCGGCCACGATGACCATCTCGTTGCCATCGGCGCCAGCCACTTGCACCGGGCGCGGCTGCACCGTGCTGGCGGCGGCGTCGAACACCCACACGGCCGAGCCCTGCCGGTCGCCCTGGTCGGAACGCGCCAACGCGCTGGTGGGCAGCTTGATCACGGCGGGCGCGTCGCTCGCGCCGCCCAGCGTCACATAGGCCGTGGCGCCCAGCGGCACGGCCGCCGCATCGGGCAGCGAGAGCTTGACCTGGTAGGTGCGCGTGGCCACGTCGGCACTGGCCGCCACTTCGCGCACCGTCGCCTCCAGCGGCGCCGCGGCACCGGGGGCCGCGCCCGCGCCGGCCCACAGCCGCACCTGCGCCGTGGCACCGGGCCGCATCTGGGCCACCCGGTCTTCGGGCACGGCAATGACCACGTCGCGCGCGCCATCGCGCGCCACACGCACTACCGGCGTGCCGGCGGCCACCACCTGCCCCACTTCGGCGTCCACCGACAGCACCACACCCGCGCCATCGGCCAGCAGGCGCGCGTAGCCGGCCTGATTGCCCTGCACCGCGCCCTGGGCCTTGGCCTGGCGCAGCGTGGCCTCGGCCGATTGCAGCGTGGCCTGGCGGCGCTCGATCTCGGCGCCGCTCACGAAGCCCTGGGCCTGCAGGTCCTGGTAACGCTTGAGGTCGGCGGCGGCGAGGTCGCGCTGGGTCTGCGCGGCGCTCACCTGGGCCTGCGCGGCCTGGCTGGAGAGCGCGAGGTCCTGCGCGTCCAGTTGCGCCAGCAACTGGCCCGGCTTCACCCGCTGCCCCACCTCGGCCGGGCGCTGCACCAGCTTGCCCCCCAACCGAAAGCCCAGGCGCGACTCGGTGCGCGCCCTCACCTCACCGGCGTACTCGCTGCGCGCCACCACATTGCCCGTGCCCACGGTGAGCAGCTTGACCGAGCGGATCGGCTCCTGCGGCGCGGGCGGGCGAGAGCAGGCGGACAGCACCAGGGCGGCGGTCACGATCAGGACAAAATGCGGTGTTTTCATGGTGTTGCAGGCGGGTGCGGGGGTGGAAACACAGAGAGCGTGAAAGAGCGCTCATGGCGCCCTACACTAATGACTGACCGGTTAGTAATCAAAATTGTAGATCAAATCCATGAACCTTCTTCATGACAAAAACGTCATCCAACGGGGCTGACGCGACGCCGCTGGGCTCGGGTGTCGGGCACTACGAGAACTTCCCCGTCGCCTCCTGGCTGTGCCCGCCGGCGCTGCGTCCGGCCGTGGGCGCCATCTACCACTTCGCCCGCACGGCCGACGACATCGCCGACGAAGGCGATGCCCAAGCGGCGCAGCGCCTCGCCGACCTGGCCGCCTACCGCGCCGAACTGCACCGCTGCCTGCAACCCACCTCGCGCTCCACGCTGGACATGCCCGAAGCGCGCTGGCCCGGCATCTTCCGCGCGCTGGGCAAGGCCGCGCGCCGCCATGCCCTGCCCGCCCCGTGCCTGCACGACCTGCTCAGCGCCTTCGAGCAAGACGTGCGCCACACCGCGAGCGGTCACCGCTACGCCGACACCCCCGAGCTGCTGGCCTACTGCCGGCTGTCGGCCAACCCGGTGGGCCGCCTGCTGCTGCACCTGTATGGAGTGCGCGACGAGGCTTCGCTGCGCCAGAGCGACCAGATCTGCAGCGCCTTGCAGCTCATCAACTTCTGGCAGGACATCAGCGTGGACCTGCCGCGCGGGCGCTGCTACCTGCCGGCCGACACCTTGCGGCGCCAGGGCGTGGCCGTGGCCGACTTCGAATCGAACCATGGCAGCAAGGAACAGGCCATGCAGGCCGTGGTGGCCGAGCTCTGCGCCTACGCGCGTGGCCTCATGCAGCAGGGCGCGCCCCTGGTGCACCGCGTGCCGGGCCGCGCCGGCTGGGAACTGCGCCTGGTGGTGCAAGGCGGCCTGCGCATCCTCGACGGCATTGCCGCCCAGCACCACCGCAGCTGGCAGACCCGCGTGACGCTGCACAAGAGCGACCTGCCCCGGCTGGCCTGGCGCGCGCTCTGGATGTAGGGCCTGTTCAGGCGCTTTTCAGGCGCTGCGGCCCACGGGCGGCGCGTCCTCGGGCCGCCCGTGGGCCTCGTCGGGGGCGTCCGGCGCCACCGTCAAGGGCAGGAACACATGGAAGCTGGCCCCCTGGTCGGGGCAGGCGTCGGCCCAGATGCGCCCGCCGTGGTACTCCACGATGCGGCGCACCAGCGCCAGCCCGATGCCCGCGCCCTCGAAGCGCGCGTCGCTGTGCAGGCGCTGGAACATGCCGAACAGCCGCTCCGCCTGCCCCGGCTCGAAACCCACGCCGTTGTCGCTCACATGGAACTCGGTGCCGTCGGGCAGCGCGCGCCAGCCCACCTCGATCTCGATCACCTCGCGGTGGGACGCGTACTTCACCGCGTTGTCCAGCAGGTTGACCCACACCTCGCGCAGCAGCACCGGGTCGCCCTGCACCGAGGGCAGACCGGGCTGGATGCGCCAGCGCAGCTTCTTCATGCCGGCGTCGATCGCCAGCGCCGCCACGGTTTCGTCCACCAGCGCGGCCATGTCCACCGCCCCCACCTTCATGCCCTTGCGGCCCAGGCGCGCGAACGACAGCATGCCGTCGATGAGGTGCCGCATCTGCACCGCGGCGCGGATGATCTTGTCGCAGTACGGCAGGCTGCCCTGCACGTCGCCCGCGCTCACCTCTTCCTTGAGCAGCTCGGCGAACCCGGCGATGTGGCGCAGCGGCGTGCGCAGGTCGTGCGAAAGCGCGTACGAGAACTCCTCCAGCGAGCCGTAGGCCTCCTCCAGCTGGCGCGTGCGCATCAGCACCTGCTGGTTCAGGTCTTCGTTGCGGCGGTGGCGCTGCTCGATCAGGTTCTTGTACAGCGTGACGTCCTGCACCGAAAACGTGAGCGGCAGCTCGACCGCGTTCGACCCCACGTGCGGCACGCCCCGGCAGCGCACCCAGCGGCAGGCGCCGGTGGCGGTGACCACGCGGAACTCCACATCGATCTCGTCGCCCGAGCGCAGGGCCGCGTCCAGCGCGGCCTGCAGCATCGGCCGGTCCTGCTCGTGGGCGTGCGCCATGAACGCCTGCACGCCGCGCGCCTCCTCGTCGCGTTCGCAACCGAGGATGCGGTAGATCTCCGAGGTCCAGCGCGAGCGGCCGGTGTCCTCGTCGTGTTCGATGCGGCCCAGCCGCGCCAGCCGCTGCGCCAGCTCCAGCCGGTGCTGCAGGTCGGCGGTGAGCAGCTCGCGCTTCTTGCGCTCGGTGATGTCGGTCTGAATCGACACGTAGCTGGTCAGCCGGCCCGTCGCGTCCCGGATCGGCTCGATGTTGAGCGACACCCAGTACGGCTCGCCCGAGCGCTTGTAGTTCAGCAACTCGAAGTCCCGCACCGCCTGCCCCTGCCGCACCATCGCACCCAGGCGGGAGAGCGACAGGGCGCTGGTCTGCGGCCCGTGCAGCAGTTCGGCCGGGCGGCGGCCCACGCATTCGTCCAACCGCCAACCGGTGATGCGCGAATACGCGGCGTTGACCCAGGTGATGCGGCGCTCCTCATCGGTCACCACCACCATGTTGGAGGTGTTCTCCACGATCATCTCCAGCATCTGGAAGCGCCGCATCACATCTTCGGCGGCGGGCATGGGCGTCGGGGACATGGTCTGCTCCTCAGGCAAAGATGCCCACCGCGCTCTTCATGCTCTGCGACTGGTGGTTCAGGGCGTTGGCCGCGGCGGCGCTCTGCTCCACCAGCGCCGCGTTCTGCTGCGTCATTTCATCGAGCCGCCCCACGGCGGTGTTGAGCTGCTCCATCTCGCGGGTCTGCTGCACCGAGGCCGCGTTGACGGTGGTGATCAGCCGCGTGAGGTCGCTCACCTGCGCCACGATCTCGTTCATGCGCGCCCCCGTGGCCTCGACCTGGGTGGCGCCCTCGCGGATGCCGGCCAGGCTGCCGTCGATCAGTTCGCGGATCTCCCTGGCCGCGTTCGCGCTGCGCTGCGCCAGCGTGCGCACCTCGGTGGAGACCACCGCGAAACCCCGGCCCTGCTCGCCCGCGCGCGCGGCCTCCACGGCGGCGTTGAGCGCCAGGATGTTGGTCTGGAAGGCGATGCCGTCCACGATGTCCACGAACTCGGCGATGCGGTGGCTCGAGCGCGTGATCTGCTCCATGGTGCGCGCCATCGCCCGCATGGCCTCGCCGCCCGAGCTCGCCACCTCGCTGGTCTGGCGCGCCAGCGTGGCCGCGTCCTGGGCCGCGCTCGCGTTCTGCCGCATGGTGGCCACCAGCTGCTCCATGGACGACGCGGTCTGCTGCAGGTTGGCGGCGGTCTGTTCGGTGCGGCTGCTCAGGTCGTCGTTGCCATGCGCGATCTCGCCGCTGGCCACCGATACCCCGGTGGCCTGGGTCGACATGTCGGCCAGCAACGAGCGCAGGTTCAGCGCCGACTGGTTCACGGTCAGCAACAGCATGCCGATCTCGTCCACCCGGTTCAGGCTGGCCAGCCCACCAGCGTGCCCGCTGGCCACGCGCTGGGCCTGCCGCAGCACCAGCTTGAGCGGCGCGGCCAGTTGCCGCTGCAACCACAGCGCGCTCCCCGCCAGCAGCAGCACCAGCAGGCCCACCGCCCACGCGGCGCGCCCGGCCGGCAGGCCCGAGAACGCCAGCGCGGCGGCCATGCCCAGGCCGGGCAGCAGCAGCGCCAGGCGGATGCGCCCGCTCACGCCCAGCCAGCCGTTCCAGGACAGCCAGGCCAGCGGGCCGCTGCGCACCACCAGCCCGCGAAAGAAGCGCCAGCCCTGCGCCCGGCCTTCGCGAAAGCGCCGGTACAGCGCCTCGGCGCCCTGCACCTCCTCGCGGCCCGGCTTGGTGCGCACCGAGAGGTAACCCGTGAGCACGCCGTTGCGCATCACCGGCGCGGCGTTGGCGCGCACCCAGTAGTGGTCGCCGTTCTTGCGCCGGTTCTTCACCAGGGCCGACCAGGGCATGCCCTGGCGCAGCGTGGCCCACATGTCGGCAAAGGCCTGGGCCGGCATGTCGGGGTGGCGCACCAGGTTGTGGGGCTGGCCGATGAGCTCTTCGGCGGTGAAGCCGCTGACCTCCACGAACGCCGCGTTGGCATGGACGATGTGGCTCTGCGTGTCCGTGGTCGACAGCAGGGTGCTGCGTTCATCGAACTCGTATTCCTGCTGCGTCACGGGCTGGTTGTTTCGCATGGGCAAGTGTCTCGCTCTCAAGGAGGTGGGGGTCTCGCACCACGGTCCGCAGAGGACCGCATGTGACCCCATTTCGGCACACAAGCGCCTTGAGGCATCTCAAAAAACGCAGCAGAAAACCGGGAATCTGCAACGGATGTGACGCAGCACGCGTTTCCAGCCCCCTGTTTCGCGTCTACTGGGGAGGAACCCTTGTTTAAATCCCGGGGCCCCTATGAAACAGCCGACCGCGCCCACCGATGCCACGCCTGTCCCGCCGCCCCGCTGCCGGACGCGTTGCGGCCATTGCGCCACGCTGCGGGTCTGCCTCATGGGCGGCCTGCCGGACGCCTCGCGCGAGCTGCTGGCCTCGTGCATCGAGGAATCGGCCTTCGGCAAGGGCGATGCGCTCCAGCTCGAAGGCGTGGTGGCGCAGCGCATCTCCATCATCAAGATCGGCGCCGTGATGGCCACCCGGCAGGGCGAGGACGGGCAGCCGCACCCGGTGGCCCTGCTCGGCCGGGGCAAGACCCTCGGGGGCTACGCGGTCTATGGGCACCAGGAGCAGATCGGCGCCCAGGCCCTCTCCACCGGGCGGGTCTGCAGCGTGGACGTGCCCGACTTCTACCGCCTGGGCGTGGTGGACCGCCAGTTCCACGCCTGCATCCAGGCCCACATCGTGGACGCGCACGGCCAGCTGGCCGACTGGTCGCGCGTCATGCGCATCAAGGGCTTGCAGCAGAAGCTGCTCGCCACGCTGCAGCTGTACGCGCGCGAGCAGCGCAGCCAGGCGATCCGCCTGCCCAGCCACGTGGCGCTGGCCGCCCTGCTCTCCACCACGCGCGAGACCATCGCGCGTTCGCTGCGCCAGCTGGAGGCGGCCGGCCACATCCTGCGGCACGACCGCTGGCACTGCGAAGTGGTCAGGCCGCGCGGCACCGGCGAGGCCACGGCCAGCCCCTGACCCGGCGCCGCCTCAGGGCTCGCCGATGTCCTCGTTCCAGAGCCCGGGCTCGGCGGCGATGAAGTCCCGCATCAGGTGCACGCAGCTCGGTTCCTGCAGCACCTGCACCTCCACGCCCCGGCCGCGCAGCCAGTCTTCCTCGCCCAGGAAGGTCTGGTTCTCGCCCACCACCACCTTCGGGATGCCGTAGAGCGCGATCGCGCCGCTGCACATCGGGCACGGCGAGAGCGTGGTGTAGATCACCGATTCCCGGTAGACCCGCGCGGGCTGCCGGCCGGCGTTCTCCAGCGCGTCCATCTCGCCGTGCAGGATGGCGCTGCCCTGCTGCACCCGCCGGTTGTGGCCGCGCCCGATGATGCGGCCCTGGTGCACGAGCACCGAGCCGATCGGGATGCCCCCTTCCTCGCGGCCCAGCCGGGCTTCGTCGATGGCGGCTTGCATGAACGGGTCCATGGGGTTTCCTTTCAAAAAAATCGTGTTCAGCCACGGCCCGGTGGCGGGCTGGGCGTGCTGGGCGTCTCCATTTCGGCCGCGCCACCCTCCACCGGCGGCGGTCCGTTGACCACGGGGCCCGATGCCGCCGGCTCGGGCGGGTCGAGCTCGGCCCGGTGGCGCGGCAGATAGCCCGGGTACTCGCGCTGGATGAAATCGATCAGGTGCTCGCGCACGTGGCAGCGCAGGTCCCACGCCGCGGGGGCCGAGGCGGCCGTGACGAGGCAGCGCAGCTGCATCGCCTTCTCGCCCGCTTCGGTCACCTGCAGCAGCGCGAAGCGCCTGTCCCAGTGGGGCGACTTCTCGCAGGCCGCCTGCAAGGCCTCGCGCAGCGGCGCCAGCGGCATGCGGTAGTCCACCCAGAGAAACACCGTGCCGATGAGCTCCGAGGTGCGGCGCGTCCAGTTCTGGAACGGCTTTTCGATCCAGTACTGCAGCGGCACCACCAGGCGCCGCTGGTCCCAGATGCGCACCACCACGTAGGTGCCGGTGATCTCCTCGATCACGCCCCACTCGTTCTCCACGATCACCACGTCGTCGATGCGGATCGGCTGGCTCAGGCCGATCTGCAGGCCCGCGATCAGGTTGCCCAGCACCGGCCGCGCCGCGAAACCCGCCACGATGCCCACCACGCCCGCCGAAGCCAGCAGGCTGGTGCCGATCTGGCGCACGGCCGGGAAGGTCATGAGCATCAGCGACACGCCGATCAGCACCACCAGCCCCTGCACGGTGCGCGAGAGCACCATGGTCTGGGTCTGGATGCGGCGCGCCGAGAGGTTGTCCGACACCGCCAGCGGGTTGGCCTCGTTCACGCCCCGCGCCACGCCCTGCACCACGCGCGCCAGCAGCCAGGTGAACACGCCGATGAGCAGCAGCGTGAGCAGGCGATCCACCCCCGGCAGGCCTTCAGGGCCCTGCTGCCAGGCCAGATTGAGCGCCAGCAGCTGCAGCGCCAGGTGCGCCGGCGCCTCGATGGCGCGCCCCACGCTGGCCACCATGGGGGCGCGCTGCGCGGCGCGCCGCACCACGCGGCGCCCGACCCGGAACACGAGCTCGGCCAGCAGACACAGCGGCAGCACGAGCACCAGGGTGGGCAGCCAGGCGGCGAGAAACGGGGGGAAACCTTCGGGGAGCCAGTCAACCATGTTCATGGCCCATCGTAGCCAGAACCGCGCCCGGCGGAAAACCGCGCCGATCAGGTCGGTTCGGTCAACTCCTCCTGCGCCGCGCGCCGGCGCCGCCAGGTGGCCGGTGGCACGCCGTACTCGCGCCGGAACGCGCGGATGAACGCCGTGTCGGTCTGGTAGCCCACGTCCTCGGCGATGCGCGAGAGCGGTGCCTTGCTGCGGCACAGCAGGTTGGCCGCGAGCATCATGCGCCACTGGATCAGGTACTGCATGGGCGAGCTGCCCACCAGGTGCTGGAAGCGTTCGGCCAGCACCGAGCGCGAAGTGCCCGCCTCGCGCGCGAGTTCCTCCAGCGTCCAGGCGTGCGCCGGGCGCTGGTGCAGCGCGTTGAGCGCGGCGCCCACCACGCGGTCGCCCAGGCCCGCGAGCCAGCCGGTGCGGCCCGCGCTCTGCTCGTTGATGTAGAGCCGCAGCACCTCGATGAACAGCACCTCGGCCAGCTTGGACAACACGCCCGCACCGCCCGGCCGGGGCGAGCGCGCCTCGGCCAGCGCGTAGCGCACCGAGGCTTCCAGCCAGGTGCCCGCGTTCGATCCGCGCACGTTCACCCGCACCAGCGGCGGCAGCCCGGCCAGCAGCAGGCGGGCCAGCCGCGCGTCGCAGGCCAGGTAGCCGCACAGCAGCCGGGTCGGCGCACCGCCCCCGCCGTACATCAGCTGCCGGGGCCGGCGCTGCAGCAGTTCCTTCAACGGCGTGGCGGGCGCGGGTGTGAGGCCGGGGGCCGATCCCATGCGGTGCGCATCGCCCTGCGAGAACACGATCACATCCCCCGCACCCAGCCGCACCGGCGGCTGGTGGTCCAGCTCCACGAAACACTCGCCCTCGGTGACCAGGTGAAAAATCACCACCCGCTCGGCGTCCGGCTCCAGCAGCGGCGCGGCCGCGTCGGCGCGCGGCGACTGGTAACACCAGGGCGCGGTGAAGCGGCCCTGGAGAAAGATGGCGCCCACCAGTTGCACCACGCGCAGGGTTTCGGACAGGGCGTCCATGCCTTCTCAGCCAGCATCGATGCGCAAGGCCAGCGGCGTCGCGGCCTGCAACGCGTTGGGAATCGGCGAGCGGCCCACCGCCGCCTGCACCAGCGCGCGCAGGCGTTCGGGCGGCACGCCGTTCGCCTGCACGCGCACGGCCAACTGCACATCCCCTGGCCCGGCGTTCACAGCCTGCCCGTCGGCATCGCGCATGCCGAGCAGGCCGCGGGTGTCGGAGCGGCTGGTCGCCTTCACCTCCAGGCTGGTGAGTTCGACCCCCTCGGCCGCCGCCGCCATCACGATGGAGGTGGTCGCGCAGGACGCCAGCCCCGCGCGGAACAGCCAGCCCGGCGTCACCAGATCGCCGGTGCCGCCGAGCTCGTTCGGCATGTCGGAAGGCACCTGCGTGCCGTTGGCGTGGCTGGCCACCACGCGCGTGCCACCGGTCCAGCGCGCGGTGGCCGGGCCGTCCTCGTGCAAGCCGGTCTCGGGCCGGCGCTGCAGCACGGCTTGCACGCGCTGCAGGGCCTCTGCGATGTGTTGTTGCGTCACGGTGCACCTCCGAGCCGAGGCATTATGGGCGCCCTCCCCCCAGGCACCAAGGCAGCACGTCGGCTCATGCACCCGGGCCGGACGCTGGGACAGCATTTCCGGACGCGCGGTCAGCCGCGCCAGCGCCCCGGGCCAGATCCGGACGATCGGGCAGCCCTGAGCGCGCCTCGGGCAGGACACCACACACCCCCTCGCGTTCCACTGCATGCCGGGCCATCGATCACCGCGGCCCGCACGCCAGCCACCCTTCAGCGAGACAAACACCATGAACGCACCGACCGACTTCATTGCCCTGAAAACCCGCCAGCAGGCCGCCTGGGCCAGCGGCGACTACGCCGTCATCGGCACCACCCTGCAGCTCGTCGGCGAATCGCTCGCCGAGGCCTGCGACCTGCGCTGGGACGAGCGCGTGCTCGACGTGGCCGCCGGCAACGGCAACGCCACCCTGGCCGCGGCGCGCCGGGGCGCCCGCGTCACCTCCACCGACTACGTGCCCACCCTGCTCGAACGCGGCGCCGAACGCGCGCAGGCCGAGCGGCTGGACGTGCAATTCCAGGTCGCCGACGTGGAAGAACTGCCCTTCGACGACGCCAGCTTCGACGTGGTGCTCTCCACCTTCGGCGTGATGTTCGCGCCCGACCACGCCCGCAGCGCGGCCGAGATGGCGCGCGTCTGCCGCCCCGGCGGGCGCATCGGCCTGGCCAACTGGACGCCCGAAGGCTTCATCGGCCAGCTGTTCAAGACCCTGGGGCGCCAGCTGCCACCACCGGCCGGCGTGCAGCCGCCCTCGCTCTGGGGCACGGAGGCACACCTGCGCGAGCTCTTCGGGTCCACCGCCGCGAAGATCGACGCCACGCCCCGGCTGTTCAATTTCCGTTACCGCTCGGCCGCGCACTTCATCGACGTGTTCCGCACCTGGTACGGCCCGGTGCACAAGGCCTTCGCCGCGCTGCCGCCCGACAAGGCCCAGGCGCTGGAGAGCGACCTCACCGAACTGCTCAACCGCCTCAACCGGGGCGGCCCCACCGCGCTGGTGGTGCCCAGCGAGTACCTCGAAATCGTCATCACCCGCCGCTGACGAAAGGGCCCACCATGGACGCGCGCCTTCAACGCCGCGTGCAGCGCTACGGCTGGGACCTGGCCGCGGACGACTACGAGGCGCTGTGGCAGGCCCAATTGGCGCCCGCCCAGGCCCGCCTGCTGGAGCACATGGCGCTGCAAACCGGTGAACACGTGCTCGATGTGGCCTGCGGCACCGGCCTGGTCACCCTGCGCGCCGCGCACAGCGTGGGGCCGCAGGGCCAGGCGATCGGGGTTGACCTCTCGGAACGCATGGTGCAGGCCGCCGAGCGCCGCGCGCGGACCAGCGGGCAGCGCCACATGCGCTGGGAGCGCATGGACGCCGAACAGCTGGCGCTGGCCGATGCCAGCCTCGACGCCGCGCTGTGCGCCTTCGGCCTCATGTACCTGCCCGAACCTGAGCAGGCGCTGAAAGAGCTGGTGCGCGTGCTGCGCCCGGGAGGCCGCCTGGGGTTGGCCGTGTGGGGCGAGCGAGCGCGCTGCGGCTGGTCGGCGCTGTTTCCCATCGTCGATGCCGAAGTGACCACCGAAGTCTGCCCGCTGTTTTTCCGCCTTGGCCAGGGCGACGCGCTGGCGCGGCTGTGCGACCAGGCCGGCGCGACCGGGCTGCGGACCGAACGCCTGAACACCACCCTGCACTACGCCAGCGGCGACGAAGCCTGCCGCGCCGCCTTCGCCGGTGGCCCGGTGGCGCTCGCCTGGTCGCGCTTTGGCGACGAAGCGCGCGCGCGGGCCTGCGCCCGCTACCTCGACGCGCTCGCGCCCTGGCGCAGCGGCGCCGGCTACGCGGTGCCGGCCGAGTTCGTGCTCGTGACCGGCCACAAGCCCGAGCGAAGCTGAGGGAGGGCCGCGTCGTCTACAGTGGAAGCCGATCTTCCACTGGGACGAAAAGAATGCACACAAGAATCGTGATCGTGGGCGGCGGCGCGGGCGGCCTGGAACTGGCCTGCAAACTCGGGCGCAAGCTCGGCGCGGAGCAGGTCACCCTGGTCGACCAGCAGCTCTTCCACATCTGGAAACCCTCGCTGCACGAAGTCGCCGCCGGCACGCTGGACATCCACCAGGAAGGCCTGTCGTACGAAATGCTCGCGCACGACAACCGCTTCACCTTCTGCTTCGGCGCCATGACCGCGCTCGATGCCACCGGCAAGACCCTCACCGTGGCGCCCATCACCGACGAAACCGGCGAGGAACACATCCCCGAGCGCACCCTGCCCTTCGACCAGCTGGTGATCGCGGTCGGCAGCACGGCCAACCATTTCAACGTGCCCGGCGCGGCCGAACACACGCTCTCGCTCAACCGCCCGGCCGACGCCGAACACTTCCGCCTGCGCATGCTCAAGCTGCTCACCGCGGCCGAACTGCGCAAGAGCGCGGGCTCGCAAGCCCAGGTGCGCGTGGTCATCATCGGCGGCGGTGCCACCGGCGTGGAACTCGCGGCCGAGTTGCGCGAAGCCAGCGTGGTGCACTCGCGCTACGGCTTTCGCCGGCTCGACCCGCACCACGACGTGCAGATCACCCTGCTCGAAGGCGCGGCCCGCATCCTCGCGCCGCTGCCCGAAAAAGTGTCCACCGCCGCCGCGCAGCTGCTGCGCGAACGCCACGTCACCATCGAAACCAACTGCCGCGTCGCGCGCATCACGCCCGAGCAGGTGGAAGATGCCACCGGCCGCGTGTTCGCGGCCGACATCGTGGTCTGGGCCGCCGGCATCAAGGCCCCCGACGTGCTGGGCACGCTCGGCCTGCCCGCCACCCGCGCCGGCCTGCTGGAGGTGGAGGGCAACCTGCTGGTGAAAGGCCAGTCCGACCTCTACGCGCTGGGCGACTGCGCCGCCTGCCCCACGGCCGATGGCGGCTTCGTGCCCCCACGCGCGCAGGCCGCGCACCAGCAGGCCAGCTACCTCGTTGACGCGCTGCTGCGCCGCGCCAACGACCGGCCCGCAGGCACCCGGCCCTACGTCTACAAGGACCACGGCTCGCTGGTTTCGCTGGGCACGCAGACCTCGGTCGGCAACCTCATGGGCAACCTGTTCCGCTCCACCTGGTACGTGCAAGGCATGTTCGCCCGCATGATGTACGTGAGCCTGCACCTGATGCACCACCAGGCCGTGCTCGGCACACTGCGCACCGGCGTGCTGGCGGTGGCGCGTTTCCTGGTGAAGCGGGCGACACCGCTGGTGAAGCTGCATTGAGGCAGAGAAAGGACACCACCATGACCCAATACTGGCTGATGAAATCCGAGCCCGACGAGTGCTCGATCGACGACGCACTCGCGGCACCGAAAGCCACCGTGCCCTGGACGGGGGTGCGCAACTACCAGGCCCGCAACTTCATGCGCGACGGCATGCAGGTCGGCGACGGCGTGCTGTTCTACCACTCCAGCTGCCCCGAGCCGGGCATCGCCGGCATCGCGCGCGTGGCCTCCACCACGCGGCCGGATCCCACGCAGTTCGACGCGAAGTCGCCCTATTTCGACGCTGCCTCCAAACCCGACGCCCCGCGCTGGCTGCTGCTGGACGTGCAGGCGCTGCGCAAGACGCGGTTGATCGGCCTGCCCGAGCTGCGCGACACGCCCGAGCTGGCCGACATGGTGGTGCTCAAGCGCGGCAACCGGCTCTCGATCACACCGGTGAGCCCTGAGCACTGGAAACTCATCACCGACAAGCTGGCCGGCGATCGAACGTAACGCCGCTCAACGAGCGGCTTCGCGCACCAGCCGGATGCCCACCAGCGTGTAGCGCGTCTGCACCGTGTTCCAGTTGCGGAACGCGCACCGCGTGTACAAGGGCCAGGTGTGCCAGGAGCCGCCCCGGCGCACCTTCACCGCGCCATCGGCCGGGCCCGTCGGGTCGTCCACGGGCGACTGTGCGTAGTAGTCATCGCCATGCCAGTCCGACACCCACTCCCACACATTGCCATGCATGTCGTGCAAGCCAAAGGCGTTCGCGGTGTAGGCGCCCACGGGCGCCGTGAACGCATGGCCATCGCGGCCGGGCACCGCCCGATCGCGCCAGGCCGGCCAGTTCGCGGCAGCGTCTTCGTCGAACGTGTTGCCCACCCCGATCAGCCCCGCCGGGTCGTCGCCATGCTGGTAGCGGCCCGTGCCGCCGGCGCGGCACGCGTACTCCCACTCGGCCTCCGTCGGCAGGCGGTAGGTGCGACCCTCCTGCTGTGACAGCCAGCGGGCCAGCGCGACCGCGTCGTTCCAGGTGACGTTCACCACCGGGTGGTCGTCGCCCTGCGCGAAGCCGGGGTTCTGCCAGGAGTAGCGCGGGGACCGCCCCTCGAACGCATCGCGCCGAGGACTGGTGGCGGGGTCGTAGGCCGGGTTGTAGCCGTAGCCCCCGGTGCCGTCCGCGACCGATTCGGGCACATGGCCCGAGCGCCGCAGAAACGTGCGGAACTGCCCCACCGTGATCTCGTGCCGGCTCATCTCGAAGGGCTTGGTGATGCGCACGCGGTGCACCGGGGCTTCATCCGACAAGCCCTCGAAGCGGGGCCGCTCCAAGGCGGGATAGGCCGCTGCCAGCGCCTGCACCGATTCGTCGCTGCCCATCAGGAACTCGCCCGCCGGCACTCGCACGAACGAAATGCCGAGGGAATCGACGGTGGCGGTGCGCGGTGTGGCGCACGCCGCGAGAAGAGCCACCAGGGCCAGCGATGCCCAGGTGAACACAGCAGCGCCTCTGGGACCCATCGTCGTTTACGCGGTCAAGCGCGCGTACCCTCGAAATGCCAAGGCCTTCAAGGAATCCATGCGATGGCTCTGGCCCACCGCCATGGGCGAGGCCCCCCATTTCTTCCGCACCCGGTGGTTGAACCTCATCGCGTTGAGCTGCTTGAGCGTTCGGGTGTCGTTGAAGAAAATCGACAAGGTCACCGACACCTCGGGACCATTTTTCACGTGATGCCCGGCCAGGAAAGGAATGTGAAGCGCGTCCCCCGGTGCGCAGTGGTAGGACACCCCCAGGCCCTCGCAATCGGGCTTCCATTTGAGGGCGCCCACCTCACGTTCCATGTGCGATTCGTACTCGGGCTGCGTGATGACGCGCTTGTCCAAGGGCGGAAAAACGGTGACCTCTTTCGAGCCCGCGATCTGCAGCAGGAAATTCGATGCCCGATCGAAATGGAAGGGCGTGATGCTGTGGGGCGACGAGAGAAAGATGTAGGAGCGGGGCTCGATGGGCACGCCATGGCCGCGCGCTTTCACGGTCCGGGCGATGTCCTTCACCAGATCGTCGTGAAGCCCGCGGAATGCAGGGTGGCTTTCCGGCTCCCGGATCATGATGTACGAGTTCGACGTCGGGAGGTTCTCGATGATCTTTTCGATCGGTAGGGCTTTGCGCCCCTCGGTGATGGCCGTCTCGAAGTCCTCGTCCTTGCTCATCTTGTGGCCCGAAAAATAGATGAGATCCTTGTTGATTTCGGGGATGGCGCGCTGGATGTTTTCCAGGCTCAACGCGGGGTGTTCGAACAGTTTCTGTTTGAACTGGAAGGACACCTTGTCGATCATGGAAGACATCTCCATGTCCGTGTCGAATACCTGGTACATCGAATCTCCTGTGGAACGCGGTCGGGCCGTGGCATTGTGCGGTGCCTTCGCCGCGTCTCCTGGATGGCCAGCGGCATATCAGGGCAAAAATCACGAAGGATGGAAAGACCGCGCCGGGCCAGCGTTGCTGCTTCTCCTACATGGCTCGGCGCGCTTTTCCTACGGAGGGCACGCAGCCGCAGGGCGAAGATGAAGTTTCTCGAAACCCTCAGGAGATTAAAACCATGTACATCAAGACACTCACCGCCATCACCCTGTGCGCCGCCTCTGCCATCGCATCGGCCCAGGCCATGACCAAGGCCGAATACGACGCGGCCAAAGACCGCGTCGAGATGAACTACAAGACCGCCAAGAAGTCGTGCGATGCCCTCAAGGACAACGCCAAGGACATTTGCGAAGTCGAAGCCAAGGGCAAGGAAAAGGTCGAGAAGGCCGAGCTGGAGCACAAGTACAAGGCCACGCTGGGCAACGCCCGCAAGCTCGAGGAAGTCAAGGCGGACACCACCTACGACCTCGCCAAGGAAAAATGCGAAGACCAGGCCGGCGACGCCCAGAAGGTGTGCAAGGCGGACGCCAAGGCGGTTCACGACCGCGCCGTGAAGGCCGCCAAGGAAAAGGCTTAAAACAGCCTCCCCATCGCGCGAACCGCCCTTCGGGGCGGTTTTTTCGAGCAGCCCCCTCAGCCGCGCAGTGGCAGCGCCAGGCCGATGGCCACGAAGATGCCGCCGCAGACCTGGTTGAAGCGCTTGCCCACGCGGCGCAGCCAGGGGCTGATGCGCGCGGCCATGCCGGCGATGAACAGCTCGGTGATGGCCTCGACCAGCGCGAAGGTGCCGGCCATGATCAGGAACTGCAGCAACAGGCTGCGGTGCGGGTCGATGAACTGCGGCAGGAAGGCCGCGAAGAACAGGATGCCCTTGGGGTTAGTGACGGCGGACAGGGCCCCCTGTCGGAACAGCGAGCCGCCTGAGCGCGCCGGCCCGGTCGCCTTCGGTGATCTGCACGCCCACGGGCGGCGAGCGCCAGACCTGGATGCCCAGCCACACGAGGTAGGCGCCGCCGAGCCACTTCAGCGCGGTGAGCCACACCAGCGAGGTCTGCAGCAGCGCGCCGATGCCGAACATGGACAGCGCGATGACCGCCACGAAGCCCAGCGTGCCGCCGAAGATGGTGAACAGCGTCTTGCGCTGGCCGTGCAGCACCCCATGCGTGAGCGCGAGCAGGCCGTTGGGGCCGGGCGAGAGGGACAGGCCGGCGGCGGCCAGCAGGTAGATGAGCCAGGTGTCGAGGTTCATGGGGGCGATGCTAGCGCCGATGGGCCTCAATGGAAATCCCGACTCACGGTGGACAGGCCGTTGAGCAGGGGCGTGAGGTCTTCGAGGTGGCCGGCGATGAGGTTGCGCGCCTCGCCCTCGCGCTGCCACACGCCACGCACGGCCAGCAGGCGCGCGCCGGTGAGCACAGCGCGCTGGCGTTCGCGGATGCGTTGCCACACGATGACCTGCACCACGCCGGTTTCGTCTTCCAGGCTCACGAACACCACACCCGAGGAGGTGCCGGGCTGCTGGCGCAGGGTGACGATGCCGCAGTGGCGCACGAGGCGGCCGTTGGGCGCGTCCTTGAGTTGTTCGGCGGTCATGAGCCTGCGCTTCGCGAGTTCTTCGCGCAGCAGGGCGAGCGGGTGGCGGCGCAGGGTGAGGCCCAGGCTGGCGTAGTCCCACACGATGGCTTCGCCTTCGGGCGCGGGCGGCAGGGCCAGCGGGGCTTCGTCCACCGGCGCGCCCTTGAGCAAGGCCGGTGGCGGGCGCAGCGCGGCGGCGTCCCACACCTGCTGGCGGCGGTGGCCGCTCAGGCCCATGAGGGCGTCGGCGGCGGCGAGCGCTTTCATCTGCGGCTGGTCCAGGCCGGCGCGGCGCGCGAGGTCTTGCGCGTTGCGGAAAGCCTGTTGCGCGCGCGCCTGCACGATGCGCTCGGCCGCCTCCTGGCCGATGCCGCTGACCAGGCGCATGCCCAGGCGCACCGCACCATCGGCGTCGAGGATGCTGTCGCGGTCGCTGTGCAGCACGTCCACCGGCCGCACGACCACGCCGTGGCGTTTCGCGTCCTGCACCAGCTGGCTGGGCGTGTAGAAGCCCAGCGGCTGGCTGTTGAGCAGCGCGGTGAGGAACTCGGCCGGGTGGTGGCATTTGATCCACGCGCTCACATAGACCAGCAGCGCGAAGCTGGCGGCGTGGCTTTCGGGAAAGCCGTAGCTGGAGAAGCCTTTGATCTGTTCGAAGATGCGTTGGGCGAACTCGAGTTCGTAACCACGCGCGGTCATGCCTTCGATGAGTTTCATTTCGTATTTCTGCACATGGCCGTGGCGCTTCCAGGCGGCCATGGCGCGGCGCAGGTCGTCGGCCTCGCCAGGGGTGAAGCCCGCCGCGAGCACGGCGATCTGCATGCATTGCTCCTGGAAGATGGGCACGCCCATGGTGCGACCGAGCGCGGCGCGCAGGTCTTCTCCATTGCGGGGGCCCGGGTAGGTTTCGGGCTCCTTGCCCTGCCGCCGGTTCAGATAGGGATGCACCGCCCCACCCTGGATGGGCCCGGGCCGCACCAGCGCGACCTCGATCACGAGGTCGTAGTAAGAACGCGGCCTCAGGCGCGGCAGCATGCTCATCTGCGCGCGGCTCTCGATCTGGAACACGCCCACGGTGTCGGCGGCGCAGATCATGTCGTAGGTCGGGCCGTCGTTGTCCGGGATGTCCTGCATGCAGAACGCCCGCCCGTCTTTGTCACCGAGCAGTGCCATCGCCTTGCGCAGCGCGGTGAGCATGCCCAGCGCGAGCACGTCCACCTTGAGCAGGCCGACGGCGTCGAGGTCGTCCTTGTCCCACTCGATCACGGTGCGGTCTTTCATGGTGGCGTTCTCGATCGGCACCAGGCGCGAGAGCGGCAGCTGCGTGAGCACGAAGCCGCCGGTGTGCTGCGAGAGGTGGCGCGGAAAACCCATGAGGGTGGAGGTGAGTTCCAGCAGCTGGCGCACCTTCAGCTGCCCGGTGTCGAGGCCGGCCTCCTGGAGCCGTTCGGGCGCGATCGCGTGCCCGTCCCACCAGCGCGACTGTTTGGCCAGCACATCGAGCGAGCCTTCCGCAAAGCCCAGGGCCTTGCCCACGTCGCGCAGCGCGCTGCGCGGGCGGTAGCTGATGACGGTGGCGGTGAGCGCGGCGCGCTCGCGGCCGTATTTCCCATACAGGTACTGGATGACTTCCTCGCGCCGCTCGTGCTCGAAGTCCACGTCGATGTCGGGCGGTTCGTCGCGTTCGCGCGAGATGAAGCGCTCGAACAGCAGGCCCGTGCGCCCCGGGTCCACTTCGGTGATGCCCAGGCAGTAACACACCACGCTGTTGGCCGCCGAGCCCCGGCCCTGGCACAGGATGGCTTTCGAGCGGGCGAAGGCCACGATGTCGTGCACCGTCAGAAAGTAATGCTCGTACCGCTTGTAGGCGATGAGTTCCAGCTCGTGCTCGATCTGTTTCGCAAACGCCTCGGGCGTGCCCTGCGGCCACCGCCTGCGGGCACCTTCTTCGGTCAGCTGGCGCAGGTGGCTCTGCGGCGTTTCCCCCTCGGGGATCACCTCGCTCGGATACTGGTAGCGCAGTTCGTCCAGCGAAAAATCGCAGCGCGCGGCCACCGCCAAGGTTTCGGCCAGCAGGTCGGCGGGGTAGAGCTGACCCAGCGTGAGGCGCGCGCGCAGGCGCTGCTCGGCGCTGGGCTCCAGCGCGAAGCCGCATTCGGTGAGCGGCTTGCCGATGCGCGTGGCGGTGAGCACGTCGTGCAGGGGCTTGCGCGAGCGCACGTGCATGCGCACGTCGCCCACGGCCACCAGCGGCACGGCGGTGAGCGCGCTGCTCTGGCGCAGCTGGTGCAGGCGCATTTCGTCGTCGAAGCGGCAAAGCTGTTCCACGCCGAGCCAGCAGCGGCCCATGAAGTGCTGCAGCAGCCAACGCGCGATGGTGTCCATCGGGTCCTGGTCGCTGTGGCGGTCAGGCACGGCGATCACCACGCAGTCGGCCAGCGCTTCGGCATCGATGTCGCCGACCGTCAACCGGTAGGTGCCTTTGGGGGCGCTGCGGCGCAGGCGCGTGATGAATTCGCACAGGTTGCCGTAGCCGTTGAGGTTGCAGGCCAGCACGACCAGGGTGAAGGGCGCATCGCACCGCACCTGGAACTGGCTGCCGATCAGCAGCTTGAAACCGTGCTTTTTCGCGGCGACGTGGGCGCGCACCACGCCGGCCAGGGAACACTCGTCCACCAGGGCCAGGGCGCGGTAGCCCAGGGCTTGCGCGCGCTCGACGAGTTCCTCGGGGTGGCTGGCGCCGCGCAGGAAGCTGAAGTTCGAGAGGCAGCGCAGCTCGGCGTAATCGGGAAGGGCATCGGCGTTCATGGCGGTGCCTTCAGGCGAAGTGCCCATGCAGGTACCAGGCGGGCGCGCCGTCCAGCCGGGTCTGGAACACCCACAGCACGCCGGCCTGCGGGGACAGGGCCACCCAGTAGTCGCGCACCACGTTGCGCATGCGCTCGGCGCCTTCGACGCGGTCCCACCAGCCGCCCTCCACGCGCTGCGGCCCGAGCAGCATGACCAGTTCGCTGTCGTGGTGGACCGGCCGGTGGTCGCGCACGGTCAACCGCAAGGGCATGGGCAGCACGAAGCCGGGCTGCGGCAGTTCGGTGCCGGGCGCGCCCTGGCGCGGCAGGGGCAGCGTGGCCGGCTGCCAGCGGCACATCCATTCGGGGCGGTGGTCTTCGCACAGCACCGGGCGCAGCACGCGCTGCGGCCCCAGGCGGGCGGAGAGCCGCTCCAGCACCAGGCCCAGTTGCTCGCCCTGGCGCACGGTGTCGGGCAACAGCGAGGCGCTCACGTCGTGCAGCGGCCGCACCTCGGTGGCCACCATCACCAGGTCGCCCACGGGCGCGAGCAGTTTCACGCGCGCCAGGTGCTCGCCCAGCAGGCGGCAGAGGTGTTCGATGTCGCGCGTGGGCTCGGCGGTGCGGATGGTGATCTCGCCGCCCTCGCCCGCCGCGCGCGCGCGCATCGCGTCGTGCGCCCAGCGCAGCGTGAAGGCGGTGACGCCCGCGCGCCGCGCGGCCAGCCAGCCGCTGAGCACGCGCAGCAGGCGCCGCGCGCCGAACAGCAGGGCCGGCGCCTGCTCCACGCGGGCCATGAGTTCGAGCCGCTCTTCAAAATGCTCGGGCAGCGCCACCCAGTCGTGCGCCTCGGGCGCCGTCCCGTAGGCCTGGTCGAGCGCCTGCAGCAGGGGCTGGTCGAAGCGGCGGCCCAGGCCGCTGCGCGGCAGCGCGCGCACGTCGCCCAGCGTGCGGCAGCCGATGTGTTCGAGCGTGAGCCGGTGCGGCCGCACGGCGCTCAGCGTGTCCATGGGCAGGGTGTCGAGCAGCGCGGCCAGCGGGCGTTGGAAACCGTTCTCGATGCCGGCGCGCGCCAGCGCGAGCGCGGCCAGGCCGTTGGGCGCCCAGGCCAGCTGCGCCACGCCGAGTTCGCGGGCTTCACCCCAGACGCGCTCGCACAAGGCACGGCGGCCACCGAACAGGCGCGCGCTGGCCGCCACCTCCATGAGCACGGCTTCGTCGGCCAGGGCCACGCGGGGCGTGAACTGCAAGGCCCAGGTCGCCAGCGCGCGCTGCGGCGCGGCCTCAGTGGGCGGGGCTGTGCCGGCGCTCGGGCTGGGCAGCAGGGCGGACCACAACATGCTCGTTCTCTTCGGTTCGGGGCATCCACCGGCTGGGCTCACGCAGCCGGGGTGGGAGGATGGTGGCCAGGCCACCCGGCACCGAGGGCAGGTGCAGGGTGGCCTCCAGCGGCGGGCCCTTGCGCTTGGCGATGCGCAACTGCAGTTCCCAGTCCACCCCCACGCAGGCCTGCACGCGCAGCGGCGCGGCCGACGACTCGCCCAGGGCGTGCATGGGCCGGCACACGAACACCGGCGACTCGAAGCCGGTGGCGAGCACTTGCAGCCGGCGGATCTGCGCTGCCCTCGCCCGCGGCAGCCAGGCGACGATCGCGCCGCCGGCCTGGGCCTTGATGAGCTGCTCGGCCGACCACAGGCGCTCGGCCGCCGTGTCGGCCTGCACCCAGACCAGTTGGCGCTCGTCGAGGCCTTCGAAGCGCAGGCCGGGCAGGTGCGGCGACAGCGGCGGGCCGATCACCACCACCGCCTGCCCGGCGGCACAGACCTGGCGCAGCGCCGGCCCGAGCAGGCGCCATTCCAGCGTGCCGCTGTGCGGGGTGAGGATTTCGGTCAGCCCGTGGCCGGGCCAGCCACCGCCAGGCAACTGCGCGTCCAGCGCGGCGAAGCCGCTGGGCCACACCGCCGAGACCGGCGCGCCGAGCTGGTCACCCCGCCACAGCGCCGCGGCCACGGCCGCCGGCAGGCCACCAGCGGGCGGCGGCACCGGGCGAACGGGTATGGGGGCCGGGGACGGATCGTCCTCCTGCCAGAAAACGGCGGGCAGCATGGCGGGATGAGTGCGCGGGGAGGTCTGGGATGCGTCAAGATACTGTATCTCCGTACAGTATATGAAAGCCCAAGTCCTGTCCATCTGAAGGGCAAGCGGCGGCTCATTAAATATTGTGGGGGTCTACGGTTTTTGTAGAATGCGCCATGGTTCCCGTTCACTCCGCTCGACGCTCTGCCCGGCCTTCTTCCGGGGGATCGGGTGCGCCCGTCTCCCTGCTTTCGCCTGCGGAATACGCCAAGGCCCATGGGATCAGCGCGGAACGGGTGCGGCAGTTGTGCCGCACCGGTCGAATCCCGGGCGCCGCCCAGCACAGCCTGGGGCCGCTGACCCTGTGGCTCATCCCCTCGGATGTGGCCGACCCGAGGCTGCCCCGGGGCAGGCCCGCCAAACCAAGGGCACCTGAACCCCCAATGCACGTGCAGACGCGGGCCCACCCCAGGCTCTCGCTCCACCAACCTGATGCCGGCACACAGCGGCAGGCCGAAGCGCGTCTGCGCCTGGGTCGGCAAGAGGCGCGCGCAATCATCGCGGCCATGAAGAAAAAAGGCGTGACGGTCCGGCTCTTCGGCTCGATGAAAACAGGCCAGACCACGCCCCACTCCGACATCGATCTGCTGATCACCGACCCCGGGCCGCTGGGGGCCATGCGCGCGGTCTCCGAAACGCTGGCCGAGCGCCTCACCATCCCGGTGGATGTCGTGGCCGAAGAGACCATCGGACCCGACGCCTTTGCCCGCATACAGGACAGCCTGAATGCATAGAAGAGACTTCGAGGCCGAGATGGCCAAGCTCGACAAAGAGCTGGAGGAGTTCGGGCGCTGGGAAGCTCAGAACCCCGCCGCAGGGGACTGGGCTTACGGCAAGCTGGCCGGCGCCACGGTCAACAGCGTCTATACCGGCATGGAGACCATTCTGGAAGCGATCCTCAAGCGGACGGACCCGCCCATGGCGCAAGACCCGGCCTACCACGCCAGGTTGATCAAGACCGCCGCGGCCGCCACCGGGACACGCGATGCCTTGATCAGCGAAGCGCTGCAGCAACTGCTGGATGATCTGCGCGGCTTTCGCCACGTGGGCCGCAGGCGCTACGGCAGCGAGATCGACCCGGAGCGCGCCAGGCACGTGCTGCACAACGCCAGGCAAGCAGCGCCGCTCTTTCGCCAGGAAATGGCCTTGGCCATCACGGCACTGGAAGAAGTGCTGGCCGTGGCCGAGGCGGAGCGGCTGGAATCCCGCAAGGCCGAGAGCCGCACCAAGAAGCGCTCTGGCTGACGCCGCCGCTCAGACCGCCTGGCCCAGGCGCCCGATCCCTTCCTCGATCTTCTCCAGCCCCACGGTGGCGAAGGACAGGCGCAGCGTCGCGTGGTCGGGGTTGCGCGCGAAGAACGGCGCGCCAGGCACGAAGGCCACGCCTTTTTCGATCGCGCGCCTGGCCAGCTCACCGCCGTCCTTCACCTTGCCGCCGGCACCCGTGAGGCTGGCCCAGACGAACAGGCCGCCCTGGGGTTGCACGAAGTCGATCGCATCGCCCAGCTCGCGGCGCAGGGCGTTGCCCATGGTGATGGCGCGCTCGGCGTAGACCTTGCGCACCTTGTCCAGCGTGGCGGGCATGCGGCCGGCCTTGAGGTACTGCGCGGCGGTGGCCTGGGCGAAGGTGCTGGTGTGGGCGTCGCTGAACTGCTTGCACATGGTGGCCTTGGCCAGCAGCTCGGCCGGGCCCACCATCCAGCCCACGCGCAGGCCGGGGCTGAGCACCTTGCTCAAGGATCCGCAGTGCACCAGGCGTTCGCGGCTGCCGGGCACGCTGGGGCTGAGCGCGAGCAGGCTGGGCGGCGGGGCCGCGCCGAAGTAGAGGTCGCCGTACGGATCGTCTTCGACGATCAGCGTGTCGTGTTTCACCGCCATCTCCAGCACCCGCTTGCGCCGTTCCAGGCTGAGCAGGCCGCCGCTGGGGTTGCCGAAGGTGGGGATCAGGTAGACGAACTTGGGCTTGTGTTCTGCGATGAGCTTGTCCAGTTCATCGGTCTTCACGCCGTCGCCGTCCACCGGCGCGCTGATGAGCTCGGCGCCGTAGAGGCGGAAACACTGGATGGTGGCCAGGAAGGTCGGGCCTTCGACAATGACCTTGTCGCCGGGCGAGACCAGGGTCTTGCCCAGCAAGTCCAGGCCCTGCTGGCTGCCGGTGGTGACGATGAGGTCGTTCGCGCCCACGTCCTTCGCGCCCTTGCTGGCCATGAAGGCGGCCAGCTGTTCGCGCAGGGGCTGGTAGCCCTCGGTGGCGCCGTATTGCAGCGCGCCACCGGCCTCTTCGGTCAGCGCGGCGTTCACCGCTTCACGGATCCCGTCCACATCGAACATCGCGCTGTCTGGAAAGCCGCCGGCAAAACTGATGATGCCGGGCTTGCCCAGCAGCTTGAAGAGTTCGCGGATGGCGGAGGTTTCGACGTTGTTGAGGCGGTCGGCGAAGGGAATGGTGAAGGGCATGGTGGCGGTTTCCGTGAGGTCGTGATGGACAACGGCCTCCATTCTCGCGCACCGGCGTGGGGCGCCCGGTGCGGCCTCCCTCAGGCCACGGCCAGGGCGCGAGCGCGGCGCCGGGGCAGCCAGTTCCAGCGCGAGGCGGTGGCGCGCCGCGCGCAGGGCAGCGGCTCCAGCCGCAGCACGGCGGTCTGCAGGGCGTAGGCGATCACGCGGTGGTGCGGTTGGGCGACGAAATGCTCGCCCGCGTTGAGGATCACGTCCTGCTGGTCGTGGTCCAGCGTGATCCAGACGCTGCCTTCGCGGCAGACCAGGCGCAAGGCGCCCGAGGGGATGGCCTTCACGGCCCGGTGGGGCATGTTCAGGTCCACGGTCAAGGTGTCGGTTGTCATGGAACGCTCCTTTCGCATCAGGGATGTGCATGACTGTACGGAGCCGCCCTATACTGGACAAACGTTCATTTCGAATGCTTCGCATGCCATTCAAGAATGTGAAAACCGGCGCCGAACTGCTCCCGCTGCCGCGCTCGCAGATGCTGCGGCTGGACCTGCTGCCCTGCTTCGACGCGGCGGCGCGCACGCTGAGCTTCACGCTGGCCGCGCAGGAGCTCAACCTCACGCAGTCGGCCGTGAGCCGGCAGATCCAGCTGCTGGAAGACAGCCTGGGCACGCCGCTGTTCGAGCGGCGGCACCGCGCGCTGGTCTTGACCGAAGCCGGCGAGGTGATGCAGCGGGCCACGCGCGATGCGCTGGAGCGGCTGCGCGACGCCTCGGCGCGCGTGCGCCCCGGCCCGCGCCTGCGCCAGGTCGCCATGACCTGCACACAGGGTTTCGCTTCGCTCTGGCTGATTCCCCGCCTGGCCCGCTTCGCCGCCGACCATCCCCTGGTGGACGTGCGCATCTCCGCCACGATGGACATGATGGACCTGGAGCGCCATCGGCTGGACGTGGCGGTGCGCTTCGTGCCGTCCAGCGCCGGCCGCGGGCGGGCGCTGTTCGAAGAAGTGGTGCAGCCCCTGTGCGCGCCGGCCCTGCTGCGCCAGCCGGGCGCGCCGCTGCGCCAGCCCGCCGACCTGGCCCACCACACGCTGCTGACCGTGGAAAGACCCGCCGGCCACGCCATCACCTCGGACTGGGACCCCTGGTTCCAGGTGATGGGCCTGCAGGACATGCGCATGAAGAACGCCATGCACTTCACCCAGTACGCCGACGCGGTGGCCGCCGCCGTGGCCGGCCAGGGGGTGGTGATCGGCCGGTTGCCGCTGCTGCAGTCGCTGCTGGACAAGAAGCAACTGGTCGCGCCCTTCCGCAGCGGCGGCGCGGCCACGCGCCGGGGGTATTACGTGGAAGTGGCGGAGCACGCGCACGACAACCCCGACGCGCTGGACTTCGCGAACTGGCTGCGCGCCGAGGCCGAGCGCGGCTGAGCTGAGCGAGAATCCCAGCCCATGACGCCCACCCAGATCGAAGCTTTTTTCGCCACGCTCCAGGCCGCCAACCCCACCCCGCAGACCGAGCTGGAGTACACCAGCGTGTTCGAGCTGCTCGCCGCCGTGCTGCTCTCGGCGCAGGCAACCGACGTGGGCGTCAACAAGGCCACGCGCAAGCTGTTCCCGGTGGCGAACACGCCGCAGGCCATCCTCGACCTGGGGCTGGAAGGGCTGGAGGGCTACATCAAGACCATCGGCCTGTACCGCAGCAAGGCCAAACACCTGATGCAAACCTGCCGCATGCTGGTGGAACAGCACGGCGGCGAGGTGCCCGGCACGCGCGAGGCGCTCGAGGCCCTGCCCGGCGTGGGCCGCAAGACGGCCAACGTGGTGCTCAACGTGGCCTTCGGCGAACCCACCATGGCGGTGGACACGCACATCTTCCGCGTGAGCAACCGCACCGGCCTGGCGCCGGGCAAGACGCCGCTGGCGGTGGAACTGCAGCTGATGAAGCGCGTGCCGCCCGCCTACGCGGTGGACTCGCACCACTGGCTGATCCTGCACGGGCGCTACGTGTGCCAGGCGCGCAAGCCGCTGTGCCCGCGCTGCGCGGTGATCGCCTGTTGCGATTTCAAGGACAAAACCACCTCGCTCTGAGCCGCCCCGGGCGCCACCTCCAGGCGCTTGGAAAGCCACGTTCGTCGCCGCACCGGGACGCACGCCTTTGGTGCATCTAGGATGGCAATCTTCCATCCGGGGGAATATCAGAATGAAAGCATTGTTTGTGCGCACCGCGCTGGCCCTGTCGTTTTGCGTGGGCACAGCGGCCCACGCCAAAGACCTGATCCTGGCCATCAGCGAAGGCACGTCCGGCGGCACCGACCACGCGCGCGTGATCGCCAAGTACCAGGGCCTGGCCGATGTCATCGGCAAGAGCATCAACCAGAAGGTGAACGTGGTGTTCATCCGGGAGTTCTCCTCGCTCGAGGAAGGCATGAAGGAGCGGCGCTTCGCCCTGGCGATGGCGCGCCCGAGCGATTTCCCGGCGCGTGGCATGCGCGACTACGGCTACCAGTACGTGGCCTCGGCCAAGCCCGATGGGCAGTGCCTGATCGTCGTGCCCAAGGAGTCGGCCTACAAGACGGTGGCGGACATCAAGGGCAAGCGCCTGGTGCTGCCCGAGCCGGCGGCCTACATGGCCAAGTTCTGCGCCTCGGCCCTGCGCGACGCGGGCATCGACATCGCCAAGGAGAACGTGCAGCGCGTGCGTGAGCAAGGCGCGGTGCCGTTCTACCTCACCAACAAGTTCGCCGACGTGGGCGGCGTGGCCTCGTACTCGGGCGTGGCCAAGTCGCTGGACAAGACGGGCCACCGCGTGCTGCACACCAGCGTGTCGCAGCCCTACTTTCCGCTGATCGTGGACCGCGAATTCACCCCGGCCCAGATCGATGCCATGCAGAAGGCCCTGCGCGCCCTGCCCGACTCCGAGGCCGGCCAGGCCGTGCTCAAGAGCGTGGGCATCCAGGCCTTCGACACCACCGCCGAGAAGAAGCTGCGCGAGCTGCTGGGCTGGCTCGGGCTGTAGGCGCTCCTCCGCTCAGAGCTCGACCGTCACCCAGCCGCCCGGCTCGGGCGCGTCCTTGGGCCACTCGGCCGCTTCGCGGATGTGCACACCGCCGCTGTCCAGGATGTGCCGCACCGCACGGATCACGCCGGCGTGCGTGATCCAGAGCACGTCGGTGCTGGTGGCGGGCCGCAGTTCGCCCAGCGCCGCGGCCACGCGGTAGAGCAGCATCTGCGTGCTCTCGACACCGCCGAAGCGGTGGTGCGCGAAGTCGGCTATCCAGGCGTCGAAGGCGTCGGGCGGCACGCTGTCCCAGCGCTGCAGCTCCCAGACGCCGAAGTCCATTTCGTTGAGCCGTGTGTCGATGCGCGCGGCGCCCAGGTCGCTGCGCTCGGCCTGCAGCGCGGCCGCGAGCTGCTGCGCGCGCAACAGGCCCGACACCCACACCGGCGTGCCCGGCGGCAGCAGGGGCGAGACCGCCATGGCCGCTTCGCGCGTGAGCGCGGCATGGGCCGGCACATCGCTCGACCCGTAGCACAGGCCCGGGCCCAGCATCACCGGGGCGTGCCGCAGCAGCCAGAGCTTCATGCGAGCACCGGCAGCGCCAAGGCCAGCCCCAGGTAGAACAGCAGCTCGCACACCTGCTGCGTGGCGCCCAGGCCGTCGCCGGTGAAACCCTGCAAACGGCGCTGCAGCAGACGCCACATCCAGGCCAGGCCGACCAAGGCCCCCAGCACGGCAGGCCCCCAGGGCGCGCCCGGCAGCAGCCACCCCGCCAGCGCCATCGCCAGCGCCCACCAGAGCAGGCCGGCGAACAGGCCGGCGTTGGACAGGCTCTCGGCCAGCGGCTTGCTCTTGGACTGCGGCGTGTCCCCCACGTGCGGCAGCGTGCGGATGACCAGCAGGGGCATGGTGCGCGAGGTCACGTGCGCGGCGAACAGCGCCACCACCGCCAGCCAGCCACTGCCCTGCGCCAGCAGCGCGAGCAGCGCCACCTTGGTGAGCAGCACCAGCACCAGCGCGATGGCGCCATAGCTGCCGATGCGCGAGTCTTTCATGATCTCCAGCGCGCGTTCGCGCTGCGCGCTGCCGCCCAGGCCGTCGGCCAGGTCCGCCAGGCCGTCCTCGTGGAAGGCGCCGGTGAGCATCACGCTGAACACGGTGCTCAGCACCACCGCCACCCACAGCGCGGCGGGCACCGGCGGCAGCAGCGCGAGCAGGCCCCAGAGCACCCCCGCCGTGAGCCCGCCCACCACCCAGCCCACGCCGGGGAAATGCGCCGCGCTGGCGCGCAACATGGCCGGGCTGAAGCCCACCCAGGCGGCCAGCCGCCCCGTGACCGGGATGCGGGTGAAGAACTGCAAGGCGAGCAGGAAGTGGCGCGCGAAAGCGGTCATGTCAATGGCGCGCGGGCGTGGTTTCGTCCTGCCGCGAAACGCCGGCCGATTCGAAGCTGGCCATCTCGCGCAGCAGCGCGCAGGCGCTCACGAGCAGCGGCCAGGCCAGCGCGGCGCCCGAGCCTTCACCCAGGCGCAGGCCCAGGTCGAGCAGCGGCACGGCCTTGAGGTGCGCGAGCATCAGCGCGTGGCCGCGCTCGCCCGAGCAGTGCGCGAACACGCAGCGCTGCAGCACGTTCGGCTGCAGGTGCGCGGCCACCAGCACGGCGGCGGTGGCGATGAAACCGTCGACCAGGATCACGCGCCGTTCTTCGGCCGCCTGCAGCACCGCACCGGTGAGCGTGGCGATCTCGAAACCGCCGAAGGCGGCCAGCGCGTCCAGCGGCGCGGTGGCCTCGGCATGGCGCGCCAGCACCTCGCGCAGGATGCCGATCTTGCGCTGCACCGCTGCCGCGTCCAGGCCGGTGCCCGCGCCGGTGACGTCGGCCACGTCCAGCCCGGCCAGGCGCGCGAGCAGCATCGACGCCGCCGAGGTGTTGCCGATGCCCATTTCGCCCAGCAGCAGCGCGTTGCCCGGCAGGCCGCGCAGCACCTCGCGCCCGTTCTCGATGGCTTGCGCGCATTGGGCCGCGCTCATGGCCGGGCCTTCGAGTGCGTCGGCCGTGCCGGGCGCGACCTTGCGGATGAACAGGCCTTCGCGCGCCGCGAAGTCGTGCCGCACGCCGCAGTCCACCACGTTCAGGCCGATGCCATGCTGGCGCGCGAGCACGCTCACCGCCGCACCACCAGCCAAGAAGTTCTCCACCATCTGCCAGGTCACGTCGCTCGGAAAAGCCGAGACGCCGCGCGCGGCCAGACCGTGGTCGGCCGCGCACACCAGCATCTGCGGCGCGCGCAGCTCGGGCCGCTCGGTGCCCAGGATCAGGCCGATGCGCTGCGCCAGGGCTTCGAGGCGGCCCAGCGAGCCCATGGGCTTGGTCTTGTTGTCCAGCGCGCGCTGCAGCGCTTGAGCAAGGTCGGGTTGGGTGATGTCGGTGAGGGGGTTCATGTCAGTTCCCGATGAGTTGGTCGAGCACGCGAGGCTCGATGTGGGTGGCAAGGAAATCGGCCAGGCCGTCGAACACGGTCTCCAGCGTGGGCGCGGTGGCGCCAAACAGCGCATGCAGCACGCGCGGGTCTTCGAACAGGCCGTGCAGGTAGACGCCGAGCACATTGCCCTGCGCGTTCTGCCAGCCCAGGCCGTCGGGCAGCGCCTCGCGCGCCAGGTCGCCGGCGGCGGCCATGGCCGCGTGCGGCAGCGTCTGGCCGTGGTGGATCTCGTAACCCGCCGCGTCCACGCCCGAGAGCGCGGCCCACGCGCCGGTGAGGCGGCCGAAGCGGGTCCGGGTGTGGCGCACGGTCTTCTGCGGCTCGAACTGCGTCACCAGCGGCAGCTGGCCCAGGCCGGGTGCGTTGCCGTCGATGCCGTGCGTGTCGATCAGCGCCTCGCCCAGCATCTGCAAACCGCCGCACACGCCCAGCACCGCCCCGCCCTGCGCGGCATGCGCGGCAATGGCGCGGTCCAGCCCCTGCGACCGCAGCCACGCGAGATCGGATGCGGTGGCCTTGCTGCCCGGCAGCACGATCCAGTCGGCCCCGGCGCAATCGGCCGGCGCGCGCGCCCACACCAGGCGCACGCCGGGCACGTTCTTGAGCGGCTGGAATTCGTCGAGGTTGCTGATGCGCGGGTAGGCGATCACCGCCACGGTCCGGCTCACGGCGCCCGAGGCGCGCGTGCGGTCGTCGAACACACCGTCTTCCTCCGGCAGGCCGTGCTGCCACCACATGGGCAGCACCGCCACCGTGGGCACGCCGGTGAGCTCCTGCAGCTGTTGCGGCGCGGGAGCGAGCAGGCTGGCGTCGCCGCGGAACTTGTTGAGCACGAAGCCGTGGATGAGAGCGCGCTCCTCGGGCGGCAGCAAGGCCCAGGTGCCGTAGAGGTGGGCGAAGGCGCCGCCCCGGTCGATGTCGGTCACGAGCAGGCAGCGCGCCCGCGCGTGCAGGGCCACGCGCATGTTCACGATGTCGCTGGCGTGCAGGTTGATCTCGGCCGGCGAGCCCGCGCCTTCGATCACCACCACGTCGTTCTCCTCGCGCAGCTCATCGAGCGCGGCGGCGATCTGCGGCCACACGTGCAGGCTGCGCCCGCGCCAGGGCATGCCGGACAGGGCTTCGTTCACCTGCCCCATCAGCACCACCTGGCTGCGCGTGTCGGCCTCGGGCTTGAGCAGCAGCGGGTTCATGCGCACCTCGGGCTCGGCGCGCGCGGCGAGCGACTGGAAGTACTGCGCTGAACCGATCTCCCCGCCTTCAACCACCCGGGCGTTGTTGCTCATGTTCTGCGCCTTGAACGGAGCGACCTTGAGCCCCATACGCGCGTAGTGCCGGCACAGCGCCGTGGTGAGCCAGCTCTTGCCCGCGCCGCTGGTCGTGCCCAGCACCATCACGCAACGCGCCGTCATGCCACGCGCTCCTCTTGCGCCGCCAGGGCCGCGCGCAAGGCCGCCTGCGCCTCGGGTGGCTGGGCACTCAGGCGCCATTGGCCGGGCAGGCCGAACGGGCTGGCGTCGCGCAGCTTGATGCCTTGCGAGCGCAGGGCCGGTGCGTCCAGTGCCTGCGGTGGCGTGGCACAGAAATACGGTGCGTCGCTGGCTTGCACGGCCCACCCCAGGCCGGCCAGCAAGGCCCGCAGGTCGCCCGTCCAACGGGCCAGCGTGGGCCGGGTCTGCGCCACCCAGGCCTGCGCGTCGGGTGATGTCCAGGCCTCGAGCAGGGCCACGGCGTGCGCGCCGAGCGGCCACGAAGGCGCGAGCCGATCGAGCGCGCGCGCCCTGCTTTCCCCGCCCACCGGGGCGATGGCGTAGCTGCCGCGCACGCCCGTGAGGCCCAGCGCCTTGTTGGGGGTCCAGAGTTGCCAGACCCGGTCCAGGGCCGCCGGGTCGAGGCTGCCCTGCCCGCTCAGGCGCAGGGGTTCGTAGGCGCGGTCCAGCACGACCGTGGCAGCGCCCGACGCGGCGACGGCGCGCGCCCGGGGCTCGGCCTGGCCCAGCGGGCTGGCCGGCTCGCACAGCCAGGCCAGGTCGGCCTGGGCCGGGTCCGGCGTGCGCTCCAGCCGCCAGGCACTGGCCGCGCGGGCGTAATCGCCGTAGGCCAGCGCGGGCAGCCAGACACGCCGGCCGCCTTCGCGCGCCGCCCAGGCGGTGATGCGGCCGATGAATTCGCTGGCGCTGCCGGCGATCACGATGCGCTCGACCGCCACCGCGTGGAAGGCCGCGAGCGATGCGCGCAAGGCGGTGTAGGCCGGGTCGGGGTAGTGCCGCGCATCGGCCCGCAGCACCTTGGCCTGCGCGGGGGGACAGGGCCCGCAGGCGTTGGCGTTGGTGGAGAAGTCCCAGGTCGGCACGCCCAGCGCGTCGGGGCCTCCGTGGAAAGTCGACTGTGCGTGCGTCATGCGGTGTTCCCCCAGGCGAACGCGGCCCACAACACGGCCCCGCCCGCCAACGCTTGTACCACCCCGCCCGCCAGTTGCAGGGCCCGCGCGGTATCGGTGGCCTCAGGGCTGCGACCCTCGGCATTCAACGCATAGACACCCGGTTTGCCCAGGCGCACATTCAGCGCGAGTGCCATCGCGGCCATGGGCCAGCCGCTGTTGGGCGACGGTGTGCGGCGCGCCTGCGCCGGCAGCGCGCGCCAGCCCCGGAAAGCGCCCAGAAAGCCCAGCAGGACCCCGGTGAGGCGCGCGGGCAACCACGAGAGCACGTCGTCGGCGCGCGCCGCCCATTTGCCGGCCCAGGTCCAGTCGCGGCCCTGGCGCTCGCCCCGGTAGCCCCACATGGCGTCGGCGGTGTTGGCGAAGCGGTAGAGCGCCGCGCCCGGCAGGCCGGCGATGGCGAACCAGAACAGCGGCGCCACCACCGAGTCGTTGAGGTTTTCGGCCAGCGATTCGATGGCGCTCTCGCGCACCTGCGCCTCGTCCAGCGCGGCCACGTCGCGGCTCACCAGCCAGCCCAGGCGCTCGCGCCCGGCCGCCAGGGACTCGCCCAGCGCCGCTTCGACCGCGACCACTTCCTGACGCAGCATGCGCCACGCCAGCAGGGGCTTGAGCAGCAGACCCGTGACAAGGACTTGCAACCACACCGGCCCACCGCTCACCAACCGCATCAGCGCGAAGGCGATGGCGACCACCAGCAGCGCACCGGCCATCCAGGCCAAGGCACCGAGCACGAATGGCCGCACCGTGCCGGTGGGCGCGCCCCAGGCCGGCGCGATGCGCGGGCCCAGCGCCCCGAGGTAGCGCCCCATCCCCACCACCGGGTGCCAGCGCGCGGGCGGCTCGCCCCAGCAACGGTCCACCAGCAGGGCCACCAGAATGGCCGCCGGCGCCAGACAAGGAGGGAGGTCCATCGGGAAGCTCATGCCGGCAGCGCCGCCGTGGTGGCGGCGGCGATCCGCAGGGCGCGCAGCAGCGCGTCGATGTCCGCCGGCTGGTGCGCGGCCGAGAGCGCGATGCGCAACCTCGCGGTGCCCGCCGGCACGGTGGGCGGGCGGATCGCGGGCACCCACAGCCCTTGTTCGCGCAGCACGGCCATCACGGCCAGCGCGGCGGCGTTGTCGCCGATCACCAGCGGCTGGATCGCGGTGGCCGAGGGCATCAGGGCCCAGCCGGCCGCGTCGAGCGCGGCATCGGCCCCCGGTGCCAGGCCTTCGCGCAGTTGCGCGATGAGGGCCTGCAGATGCCGCCGGCGGCCGTCGCCATCGGGGCCGAGCACGCAGCGCAGGCCGGCGCGCACCGCCTCGGCCAGCAGCGCGGGCGCGGCGGTCGCGTAGGTGTAGCTGCGGGTTTTCTGCAGCAGCCACTCCACCAGGCGATCGGGGCCGGCCACGAAGGCGCCGGCCACGCCCAGGGCCTTGCCCAGCGTGGCCATGTAGAGCACGCGCGGCGAGGCCTGCGGGCCGGTCAGGCCGGCGGCGGCCAGGGCGCCGCGCCCTTGTGGCCCGAGCACGCCGAAGCCGTGCGCGTCGTCCAGCAGCAGCAAGGCGTCGTGCCGTTCGCACAGCGTGTGCAGCGCCGCGATGTCGGCAACGTCGCCGTCCATGCTGAACACCGCGTCGCTGATCACCAGCTTGCGCCGCGCCGGACTGGCCGCCAGCAGCGCGTCGAGCCGCGCCAGGTCGGCATGGGGGTAGCGGTGCACCGTGGCGCGCGAGAGGCGCGCGCCGTCGATCAGGCAGGCGTGGTTCAGCGCGTCCGAAAACAGCGCATCGCCCTCGCCCACCAGGGCCGGCACGATGCTGGCATTGGTGGCGTAGCCCGCGTAGAAATAGAGCGCGCGCGGCAGGCCCACGGCCTGGGCGAGCTCGCGCTCCAGCGCCGCGTTGGCCGCGCTGTGGCCGCTGACCATGGGCGAGGCGCCGGACCCCACGCCGTAGCGGTCCACGGCGGCGTGCACCGCTTCGCGCAAGAGCGGGTCCTGCGCCAGGCCGAGGTAGTCGTTGCTGCAGAAGGCCAGCAGCGACTCCCCGTCGACACACAACCGCGCGCCCTGCGCCGGCACCACCTCGCGGCGGCGGCGGCGCAGCGACTGCGCGTCCAGCGCGGCCAGGCGCTCATCGAATTCATCCAACCAGGTCATGGGGCAGCTCCAGCGCAATGTCATGGGCCTTCGGGGCGGCGGCCTGCCAGGGCACGCGGCCCAGCAGCGGTGCCGGCAGCCAGCGGCGCAGCGTGTCGATGTTCTCTTCGCGGCAAGGCATGTCGGGGTCGATGGCGTTGGCCACCCAGCCCGCCAGGGCAAGGCCGTCGGCGCGGATGGCCTCGGCCGTGAGCAGCGCGTGGTTCAGGCAACCCAGGCGCAGACCCACCACCAGCACCACCGGCGCACCGATGGCGCGCGCGAGGTCGGCCAGGGTTTCTTCGTCGTTGACCGGCACGCGCCAGCCGCCCGCGCCTTCGACCACCACCACGTCGGCGTGCGCACGCAGCGCGCGGTGCGCGGCCAGCAGTTCGGCCACGGTCACGGTGCGGCCCGCGCGCTCGGCCGCGAGGTGGGGCGCGATGGCATCGGGCAGGGCCACCGGGTTGTCGAGGTCGGCCGGCGCCACCACCGTGGACGCTGCGCGCAAGGCCAGCACGTCTTCACTGACCCATTGCCCCTGGTGCTCGATCAGGCCCGCCGCCACCGGCTTCATGCCGACCACGCGGCGGTGGTGCCGCGCGAGCGTGTGCAACAGGGCCGCGCTGACCAGGGTCTTGCCCACGCCGGTGTCGGTGCCGGTGACGAAGCAGCCGTCAAACGCCATCGCGCACCTCCGCGATGCCAGCGAGGCTCGCACCGGCTTTCTCTTCCGCCAGCGTGGCTTCCAACGCGGCCAGCGCGCCCCGCGCCAGCCAGTCGCCTTCGGCTTCGTCGATCACGTAGGGCGGCATGGCGTACAGCGTGGAGCCGATGGGCCGCAGCACCAGCCCCCGGTCCAGCGCGTGGCGGGCGTAGCGGCGGCCGAAGTCGGGCAGGCTGCTGGCCACGTCCCACGCGAAGACCATGCCCTGGCGGCGCGCGTGGCGCACGCGCGGGTGCGCCGAGAGGGGCGCGAACTGCGCGGCGAGCCGCTCGGCGGTGGTCACGTTGCGCCGCAGCGCGTCGGTCTGTTCGAACAGGTCGAGCGTGGCCAGCGCGGCGCGGCAGGCCAGCGGGTTGCCGGTGTAGCTGTGCGAGTGCAGGAAACCGCGCGCGACCTGGTCGTCGTAGAAGGCGGCGTAGACCTCGTCGGTGGTGAGCACCACCGAGAGCGGCAGCGTGCCCCCGGTCAGTCCTTTGGAGAGGCACAGGAAGTCGGCCCGGATGCCGGCCTGCTGGTGCGCGAACAGCGTGCCGGTGCGACCGAAGCCGACGGCGATCTCGTCCAGCACCAGGTGCACCTCGTAGCGGTCGCACAGCTCGCGCGCGCGCCGCAAATAGTGAGGGTCGTGCATCGCCATGCCGGCGGCGCACTGGATCAGCGGCTCGACGATCAGCGCCGCCGTGTCCTCATGGTGTTCGGCCAGCCAGTCGGCCAGCGCCTTGGCGGCGCGCTCGGCCACCTCGGCGGCGGACTCGCCGGGTACCGCCGCGCGGGCATCGGGGCTGGGCACCGTGGCCGCCAGCCGCACCAGCGGCGCATAGGCCTCGCGAAAGAGCGCGATGTCGGTCACGGCCAGCGCGCCCACGGTCTCGCCGTGGTAACCGCCCGCCAGCCCGGCGAAGCGGCTCTTGCCGGGCCGCCCCGCGTTGCGCCAGTGGTGCGCGCTCATCTTGAGCGCGATCTCGGTGGCGCTGGCGCCGTCGCTGCCGTAGAAGGCGTGGCCCAGCCCGGTGGCCGAGGACAGGCGCTCGGACAGCTCCACCACCGGCGCGTGGGTGAAGCCGGCCAGCATCACATGGTCCAGCCGGTTCAACTGATCCACCAGCGCCGCGCGGATGGCCGGGTGGTTGTGCCCGAACAGGTTGACCCACCAGGAGCTGATCGCGTCCAGGTAGCGCCGGCCCTCGTGGTCGTGCAGCCATACCCCTTCGGCCCGCGCCACCGGCACCAGCGGCAAGGCCGCGCTCTCGGGCGCGTGCAGCTTCATCTGGGTGCAGGGGTGCCACACCGCCTCGAGGCTGCGCTGGCGCCAGGTCTCGTTGAGCGAGGACATGCGCGGTGGCTTCAGTCGGCCGACACGTGGCGCGGCCGCAGGCCCAGCTTGGCGAGCAGGCCCATGTCGGCCGCCACGTCGGGGTTGCCGGTGGTGAGCAGCTTCTCGCCGTAGAAGATGGAGTTGGCGCCGGCCAGGAAACACAGGGCCTGCACCGCCTCGCTCATCTGCTGGCGCCCGGCCGACAGGCGCACCCGCGCGCGCGGCATGGTGATGCGCGCCACCGCGATGGTGCGCACGAACTCCAGCGGGTCCAGGTCGGGCTGATCGGCCAGCGGCGTGCCCTGCACTTTCACGAGGTGGTTGATCGGCACCGACTCGGGGTAGTCGGGCGCGAGGTTGGCGAGCTGGGCCACCAGCGCGGCGCGCTGCAGGCGCGACTCGCCCATGCCCACGATGCCGCCGCAGCAGACCTTCACGCCCGCGCCGCGCACGCGCGCCAGCGTGTCCAGGCGGTCCTGGTAGTCGCGCGTGGTGATGATCTCGCCGTAGAAGTCGGGCGCGCTGTCGAGGTTGTGGTTGTAGTAGTCCAGGCCCGCATCGCGCAGGATCTCGGCATGGCCGTCGGACAGCATGCCCAGCGTGGCACAGGCCTCCAGGCCCTCGGCCTTGACGGTGCGCACGAGTTCGGCCACGGCATCGACGTCGCGGTCTTTCGGCGCGCGCCAGGCCGCGCCCATGCAGAAGCGCGTGGCGCCGGCCTGCTTCGCGCGCTGCGCGGCCTCGCGCACGGCGTCCACGCCCATGAGCTTGCCGGCGGTGAGGCCGGTGTCGAAATGCACCGACTGCGGGCAGTAGCCGCAGTCTTCCGGGCAGCCGCCGGTCTTCACCGACAGCAGCGTCGCGAGCTCGACCTCGGCGGGGTCGAAGTGTTCGCGGTGCACGGTCTGCGCGCGGTGCAGCAGATCGGAGAACGGCAGGTCGAACAGCGCCTGCACGTCTTCCACGCGCCAGGCGTCGGTGCCGGCGTCGGTGGCGGGCTGGGGCGCGGGTTTGGCGTGGAAATGCAGGGGCTGCGCGGCGCTGGCGGCCTGCGACGGGGCGATGTCGGTGATGGTCGTCATGTTCATAGTCCTTTCGACTTAGGGGAGCGGTATTCTGCCTGTCCTCGCGGACAGGCAGACCGCCGCCCCGTCAGGCCGCTTGCGGCAGCTTGCCGGCTTCGCCGAAGGTGGCGCGCAGGATCGGTTGCACCCAGCGCTGGAACGCCAGGCCGGTGGCCACGCCCATGCAGAGCCAGAACGTCAGCGAGACCCAGGTGGTCGCCCAGACGAACTGGGTGCCAAGGTCGCGCAGCACGGCCTGGGCTTCGCCCTGGAAACCGGCCAGCGGGTCGGCCGTGATGTGCGGCGCACCGACCACGTAGGGCAAGGCCAGCAGCGCGGCCGCGAGCAGCCAGCGCAGGGGGCTCTTGAGGCCGGCGACGGAGGCACAGGCCAACGCCGCGCTCACGGCGGCCAGGATCCACCAGCCCTGGCGCGAACCGAGGCGCGCGGCGTCCATGCCGGGGATCTCGGCGTGCAGGCCGATCGAGGGCCAGAAGTGGAACACCAGCCAGCCGGCGGCGGCGGTCGCCAGGGCCAGTGGCAGCGCGCGCAGCGTGGTGCCGCGCCACAGGGCGACGCCCATCACGGCGAACACCAGCAGCGCCATGCTGAAGGCGTGCAGCACGTTGGCGGCAAAGGTCCAGGCGGTGCGCTCGAAGCCGTCGGCCGGGGCCCACTCTTCGGCTTCCGCGGCCATGGCATGGCCTTCGTGAGCGGCATGGCCGCCGGCTGGCGCGGCTTCGGTGGTGGTGGCGGGCGCTTCGATCTTCTGGTCTTCATAGACCTCGGCGGCCAGGATGATGGGCACGGCCTGCAGCTGCTGCACACCGGTCTGCACGATGCCCACGGCCAAAGCCACGGCCAGGCTGGCCCAGATCAGTCGTTGAAAAATCATTTTCAATCTCCAAAAAAATCTCGAACAGGAATGGTCTATTCCAGAGGTGCCGCGGAACCGGCTCTGCCGGGCCGCAGGCGCCGCCCCCTTGAGGGGGTCGCGCGGAGCGCGGCGGGGGTGCCTCTCAATGGCAAGGCTTCACGGTGACGTGGCGCACGTCGTGCGCCGCGTTGTGCGCGACCGGGCTCTCGGCGAACGCCACGCCGTAGAGAACCACCAGCCCGAGGGCGGCGGCGGCGGCCAGTTGCAGCAGCAGGCTGCGCACGGCGGACGTGACGCCCGAGGGCGCCGTGGTGCTGGTTCCATTCATGTGGTGCTCCATTTCAAGAAGGGTTGAGGCGTGCGAACAAGGAAGCCGGGGCGCCGCGCCTTTCGGCGCTCCGGCAGGAAACGAGGGCTCATGCGTCGGACACCATGAGGTTGGGCGGCAGGCGCGCGAGGATGCCGCTGCGCAGGCGCGCGGGCCGCTCGTTGCGCAGCAGGTTGCCGTCGCTCGCGGCCGCGTGCATGCCGGCGCAGACGAGCACGTGCTCGGCCGTCTCGGCATCGGGCACCAGATCGCCGAACAGGTAGGTGTGTTTGCCCGGCGCCTGAAAGGCCACCGAGCAGGCGCGCGAGCAGCTGCTGAGGCAGGCCATGCCACGCACCCGCACCAGGGGCTCGGCGTCGCGCCCTTGCGCGGCCTGCACGGCTTCGAACAGCAGCGCGCCGGCCGCGGGCTCGTCGCGCGAGGCGCCTGGTGGGCGGCAGGTGGTGCAGACGATCACTTCGGTGAGGGGTGTCAGGGACATGATGTGGACAGCGTGGTCAGGCTGGCAGGCGGTGTTCGGCGTGCCAGCGCCCGGCCCAGGCCGCGCACCGGCCCAGGGGCCGCAGGGGGTCGTCGAAATCCACGACGACGATGTGGCCCGCCGCGAGCGGGGCCGTGGGTTGTTCGAGCGTGCGGCCGTCGGTGAGCAGCCACAGGCAATCACCGCCCGCCGCACCGCGTTGCCGCTGGGTCTTGCGCAGCAGGCGATCGGCCTCCTGCAGGCAGGCCGACAGCGGCGTGCCACCGCCCCCGCCGACCGGCCGCACGCGCGCGCTGCCGGCCGCACGGGCCGGGCCGGGTGGCAGCAGCAGCTGCACGCCCTGGCCGCCGAAACACAGCAGCGCCACGTGATCGCCCGCGCGCGCGGCCTGCTCGATCAGGCGCGCGGCATAGCCCTTGGCCCAGGCCAGCCGCCCGCCCCGGCGCATCGAGCCCGAGGTGTCGAGCGCGATCAGGTGCAGCGGGGGCACGCGCTGGCTCACGGTCTGGTGGCGCAGGTGCGCGGGCACCAGGCGCTGCGGGCCCTTGGCCAGCAGGGTGCGCAGCCAGTGAATGCCGGCGCCCGCCGTTTTGGCAGGACGCGCCGCGTGCCGGGCCAGGCTCGGTTTCGGGGAGAGGTTCGGGGTGGGCCACCGCCGACCGTCGGGCGCCGTGGGCGCGCGTGGGCCGGGGTGGCTCATGCTTTTTTTGGGGGCCAGGCCCCCGTGTGTTTCACCGTCGCCATGGCTTCGGGTTGCGGCGGCAGGGCGCCCCAGTCGCCTTCGGGGGCGCTCCCGTTCGACGGAGCAGCACCCTGCCCACCCGCTGGCGGACTGGATGCGCGCGGGGCCGGTGGGGCCACGCCGTCGGGCGAGCGGCGGTGCGCCAGTGCGAGTTCGGCCACGGCGTCCACGTCGTCCACGCTGACCGCATCGCGCTGCTCCAGCGCGGCCAGGGCGCGCGCGGCGCGCAGCATGACGAGGTCGGCGCGGATGCCGTCGACACCGGCAGCGAGCGCGAGGTTCGCGGCGTGCTGCACCACGGCGTCGGTCCACGGCAACCCGTTCAGGGCGGCGCGCGCGCTGGCCAGGCGCGCCACCAGTTGGGACTGCGCGTCGGCATGCCGCGCCAGCAGCGCCTGCGGGTCGGCATCGAAGGCCAGGCGCGCGCGCACGATGGCCTGGCGCTGCGAGGCATCGTCCGGGTTGGTGAGCGCCACCGACAGGCCGAAGCGGTCCAGCAGCTGTGGCCGCAGCTCGCCCTCTTCCGGGTTCATGGTGCCCACCAGCACGAATTGCGCGGCGTGCTGGCGCGAGACGCCGTCGCGCTCCACCGTGTTCACGCCGCTGGCGGCCACGTCGAGCAGCGCGTCCACCAGCGCATCGGGCAGCAGGTTGACTTCATCGACGTACAGCACGCCGCCGTGCGCGCGCGCCACCAGGCCCGGCGCCAGGCGCACCTGGCCGTCGCGCAGCACGTCTTCGAGGTTGAGCGTGCCCACCAGCTGTTCCAGGCTGGCCGCCAGCGGCAGCGTGACGAAGGGCGCCTGCGGCAGCAGCGCGGCCAGCGCGCGCGCCGAGGTGGACTTGGCCGTGCCGCGCGGGCCGCTGATGAGCACCCCGCCCATGCCCGGGTCGATGGCGGCGAGCAGCAGCGCGCGCTGCAGGTCGCCATGCCCCACCAGGGCGGTGAAGGGAAAGGCCGCCGGGGACGCGGCCTGCAGTTCGGGAACGGCGGTGTTCATCATGCTCAGGGTCCTTGGTCTTCCAGCGTCTGTTCGAGCGCCAGCAGGTGCTGCTCGATGCGTTCGCGGTGCTCGCCCGGCTCGGCCCACAGGCCGCGCTGCATGGCTTCGAGCAGGCGCTCGCCGATGCCGCGCAGGGCCAGCGGGTTGTGTTGCTGCAGGAAGGCGCGCGTGGCGTCGTCGTGCAGGTAGGCCTCGGCCACCAGCGCGTACTGGTGGTCGCCGACCACGCCGGTGGTGGCGTCGAAGGCGAACAGGTAGTCCACGGTGGCGGCGATCTCGAACGCGCCCTTGTAGCCGTGGCGCTTCACGCCGTCGATCCACTTGGGGTTGACGGCGCGCGCGCGCACCACGCGGGCCACTTCCTCGCCGAGCGTGCGCACGCGCGGCGCGCCAGGGGTGCTGAAGTCGCCGTGGTACAGCGCGGCGGGGGCGCCGGCCAGGTGCTGCACGGCCGAGGCCATGCCGCCCTGGAACTGGTAGTAGTCGTCCGAGTCGAGGATGTCGTGCTCGCGGTTGTCCTGGTTGTGCAGCACCGCGTCCACGCGCGCCAGGCGCTGCTCGAAGGCGTGGCGCGCGGCCGTGCCGTGCCCGTCCTGCCCGTAGGCGAAGGCACCCGCTCGCAGGTAGGCCTGCGCGAGGTCGGCGTTGTCGCTCCAGCGCCGGCTGTCGATCAGCTCCTGCAGCCCGGCACCGTAGCCGCCGGGGCGCGGCCCGAACACGCGCCAGGTGGCGCGACGCTGCGCGTCCTCGTCCGCCGCGCCGGCCGCCACCGCCTCGGCGGCCTCGCGCCGCACCCGCGCGCGGATGGGGTTCACCGCGTCCGGCTCGTCGTCTTCCGGGATCGCGGCGACGGCGCGCACCGCCGTGTCGAACAGGTCGATCACGTTGGGAAAAGCGTCGCGGAAGAAGCCGGAGACGCGCAGCGTCACGTCGATGCGCGGCCGGTTCTTGATGGCCATGGGCAGCACCTCGATGTCCACCACCCGGTTGCTGCCGGGCGCCCACTTGGGCCGCACACCGAGCAGCGCGAAGGCCTGGCCGATGTCCTCGCCGCCGGTGCGCATGGTGCTGGTGCCCCAGACCGAGAGGCCGACTGCCGTGGGAAAACTGCCGTGGTCCTGCAGGTGGCGCTCGATCACGCGGTCGGCCGCGAGCGCGCCCATGGCGTAGGCGGTGGGCGTGGGCACGGCGCGCGTGTCCACCGAATAGAAGTTGCGCCCGGTGGGCAGCACGTCGGGCCGGCCGCGCGAGGGCGCGCCGCTCGGGCCGGCGGGCACGAAGCGGCCCGCGAGGCCGCGCATCAGCTGGCCGATCTCGTTCGGGCCGCAGGCGTCGAGCCGGGGCGCGAGCGTCTGCCGCAGGCGCCGGATCACCGGCGCGGTGTGCGGCCAGGCCTGCGCATCGAGTGGGGCTTCGTCCGCACCCAGGTGCTGGTCCACCAGCGCGGCGGCCAGCAGCTCCAGCCGCTCGCGCGTGTGGCCGGCGTGGCGCCAGGGTTCGTCGCTCAGGCGTTGCAGCGCCTCGGGACGCGGGCCGGCCCAGGCCTCGGCCCACTCGGGACTGAGCGGGTCGAAGCCGTCCAGGCCGAGGTCGTTCGCCAGCGCCACCAGCAGGCTGCCCTGCCCTGCCGCCTGGCCGCCGGGAAAGCGCGCGAGCGCCACCAGGGTGTCGGTGCGCTGGCGGCCTTGCGGCGACCGGCCGAGAATGTGCAGGCCATCGCGGATCTGCGATTCCTTGATCTCGCACAGGTAGGCGTCGAGTTTCGCGAGCAGCTGTTCGCGTTGGGCTTCGTCGGCCGGCGGCTGGAAACCCAGCTCGCGGTGCAGCTGGTGCTTCAGCACCTGCGCCAGGATGCCCTCGCGCAGCAGCCTGGCGCGGCGCGGGTCGAGCGAGAGCGCCTCGTAGAACTCGTCCATCTGGCGCTCGAGTTCCTGCAGCGGTCCGTAGGTCTCGGCGCGCGTGAGCGCGGGCATGAGGTGGTCGATGATGACCGCCTGCGTGCGGCGCTTGGCCTGGCTGCCCTCGCCCGGGTCGTTGACGATGAAGGGGTACAGGTGCGGCAGCGGCCCCAGCAAGGCATCGGGCCAACAGGCCGCGCCCAGGGCCACGCTTTTGCCGGGCAGCCATTCGAGGTTGCCGTGTTTGCCCACGTGCACCACAGCGTCCACCGCGAAGGCGCGCCGCAGCCAGAAATAGAAGGCGAGGTAGCCGTGCGTGGGCACGAGGTCGGCGTCGTGGTAGCTGGCCACGAGATCGAGGTCGCGCCCGCGCGCGGGCTGGATGCCCACGAAGACCTGACCCAGGCGCAGGCCCGGCACCATGAAACGACCACCGCGTTGCATCGGGTCCTGCTCGGGCGCGCCCCAGAGCGCGTTCACCGCGGCCTGGCTCTCGGGCGGCAAGGCCTGGAACTCGCGCAGGTAGTCGGCCATCGCCAGGCTCTGGCCGGCTGGCCGGTGGTGATTGGCGTCGGTGTCGTTGGTGACGCCCTGCACCAGCCGCGCCATGAGCGCGTCGCCGTCCTCGGGCAGTTCGCCGGTGGTGTAGCCCGCGTCGCGCAGGGCACGCAGGATGAGCGCGGTGGAAGCCGGCGTGTCCAGGCCCACGCCGTTGGCCAGCCGCGCGTCGTCGTTGGGGTAGTTGGCGAGGATGAGCGCGAGGCGCTTCTGCGCGTTGGGCTTGTCGCGCAGCGCGCACCAGCGGCGCGCGAGCTCGGCCACGAAGCGGATGCGCTCGGGCTCGGGCTGGTAGCGCACCACGTCCACCTCGGTGCGCTCGCAGCGCCAGGCCAGGCCCTTGAAGCTGATGGCGCGCGTGCCGATGCGGCCGTCCACCTCGGGCAGCACCACCTGCATGGCGAGGTCGCGCGGCGCGAGACCATGCGGGTCGGCTGCCCACTGCTCCTGCGAGCAGCCGGCGGTGATGAGCTGCAACACCGGCGCGTCGCCGGCCAGCGTCACCGCCTCGGTGCTCTCACCGTCGAGCGAGGCCACCGCGAAACTGGTGGCGTTGAGCACCACGCCCACGCCGCGCTCGGCGGCCAGGGCCTGCAGCGTGGCCAGGCTGTCCGGGTTCTTCAGCGAGTCCACCGCCACCGCGAGGGCGTTGAGCCCTTCCTCGGCCAGGGCGGCGAGCACGGCGTCGAACACGGCCGTGTTGCCAGCCTGCAGGTGCGCGCGGTAGAACACCAGCAGTGCCACCGGCGCGCCCGCGCGCCAGGGTGCGGCGGCCTGCGGGGTGTAGGGCATCACCGGCGACAGGGGCCGGGGCGGCGGCGGCCGAGGGCCCCGGCCGAAGGCCGCGTGGCCGATGAGCGAGAAGAAGGCCAGCGCGTTGTCGCGCCCGCCTTCGCGCAGGCAGCGCCAGAGCCGGTCGCAGTCCTCGGGCGCGGCGGTGCTGCGCATCAGCAGTTGCGGGTCCTGCGCGTTGTCGCCCGAGAACAGGGCCAGCCACTGGCCGTGTTTCGCCGCCAGCGAGACCGCCTGCTCCACCACGTAGGCCCAGTCGCTCGGTGCGCCCAGGTGGTCGATGACGACCACGCGCGCGTGGCGCAGCACGTCGTCCACGTACATGTCGGTGGACGCGGGCTGGCGCAGCCACATCAGGTTGCACAGCCGCACGCGGGGGAAGTCGTCGCCCAGGCCGGCGGCCGCGTCGGCCAGCAGCGAGAGCGTGGTGTCGGCCGCGCTGAGCACCACGATGTCGCCGGGGGTCTGTTCCACGCGCACGATGCCCTGCCCGCCGTCTTCGACGTGGCCGCCCGGGCGCGTGGACAACAGGTGCATGTCAGGCCAGGCTGGTGTCGGCGCTCAGGGCCGACTGGAGTTCGCTCTGCAGCGTGTCGCGGTCGAGGTGGTCGCCGATGAACACCAGCCGCGTCGCGCGCGCTTCGTCGGCGCGCCAGGGGCGGTCGAAGTGGCTGTCGAAGCGCTGGCCCACGCCTTGCACCACCAGGCGCATGGCGGCACCGGGCAAGGCCACGAAGCCCTTGACGCGGTAGATCTCGTGGCGCTGCACCAGGGCCACGAGCGCGTCCAGCAGGCGCTGGCGGTCGGGCACGTCCAGCGTGAGCGAGACCGAGTCGAACTCGTCGTGGTCGTGGTCCTCTTCCTCGTCGTGGTGGGTCTTGCGCTGGTCGATCACGTCTTCCACCGCGCGCTCCAGGCCGAGCAGCACACCCAGGTCCAGCTTGCCGTGCTGCGCGTGCACCAGCTTCACGCCGGCGGGCGTCTCGGCGCGGATGATGGCCTCCACCTCGGCCAGCGTGGCGGCGTCCAGGCCGTCGGTCTTGTGCACCACCACCAGGTCGGCGGTGGCGAGCTGGTCTTCGAACAGCTCGGCCAGCGGCGAGTCGTGGTCCAGGTTCTCGTCGGCGCGGCGTTGCGCGTCCACCGCCACCGGGTCTTCGGCGAAGCGGCCGGCGGCCACGGCCGGGGCGTCCACCACGGTCACCACGGCGTCCACCGTGAAGGCGTTGCGCAGCGCGGGCCACTGGAAGGCCTGCACCAGCGGCTTGGGCAGGGCCAGGCCGGAGGTTTCGATGACAAGGTGGTCGATCTGGTCGCGGCGCGCGGCGAGCTGCTCCATCACAGGCGCGAACTCTTCCTGCACGGTGCAGCACAGGCAGCCGTTGGCCAGCTCGAACAGCTGGCCGTTCTCTTCGCCGTTTTCGTCGCAGCCGATGCCGCAGCCGCGCAGCAACTCGCCGTCGATGCCGAGTTCGCCGAACTCGTTGACGATGACGGCAATGCGCCGGCCCTGCGCGTTGGTGAGCAGGTGGCGCAGCAACGTGGTCTTGCCGGCGCCGAGGAAGCCGGTGACGATGGTGGCGGGGATCTTGCGGGTTTGCATCAGGGGTCTCCTATTCAGGGGCGAGGGGGCAAGGCGAGCAGGCAATCGACCAGCATCTGCGCGGCCTCGCCCAGGCGGGGGCCGGGGCGCGAGAGCAGGTCCATGCGGTCGGCGTCGAGCTGGCAGACCTGCTGGCGGCGCAGCGCCTGCAGGCCGGCCCAGCCGGGGCGGTCGGCCATGCCCGAGAGCGTGGACTGGGGGCCGATGATCAGATCGGGCGAGCGGCGCACCACCATCTCGGGGTTCACGCGCGGGAACAGGCCGGCGTCGCCGCTCACGATGTTGACCAGGCCGAGCCGCGCCACGGTCTCGCCGATGAAGCTCTTGGCGCTGGCGGCGGTGGGGCCGATGCCGACCTCCACGTACACCGTGCGACCGCGCAGGGAAGCCGGCACGCGGCGCGCGGCGGCGTCGAGTTCCTGGTCGATGCGCCGCACGAGTTCGTGGGCGCGCGCCGTCTCGCCCAGCGACTGGCCGAGCGCGAGCAGCATGCGTTTGAGGTCGGCGTGGGTGCGCGCGTCGAAGGTCTGCACCGGCACGCCGAGTTCGGTCAGGCGCTCACCAGCGCGGCTGCGCGGCCCGAGCAGCACCATGTCGGGCCGCAGCGCCACGATGTGCTCGATCTGCGCGTCGGCCAGGCCGCCGACCTTGGGCAGTTTCGCCACCGTGCCCGGCCAGCTCGAATAGCGGTCGGTGCCGACCAGCTCGGCGCAGTGACCAAGCGCGCACACGGCCTCGGTGAGCGAGGGCGAGAGGGTGACGATGCGGTGCTGCGCGAGCGCGGGCGCGGCCATGCCGCCAAGCAGCCCCAGCATCGCCAGCGTCGGCACGGGCAGCATCGCGCCCATCAGTCTTCAATGCCTCGCTGTGCGGGAACGCCGGCCTTGAAGTGGTGCTTGACCAGCGTCATCTCGGTCACCGTATCGGCCAGCTCGATGAGTTCGGCCGGCGCACCGCGCCCGGTGAGCACCACGTGCACCTGCGGCGGGCGCTCGCGCAGGCAGGTCAGCACCGCCTCCAGCGGCACCCAGCCGTAGCGCAGCGGGTACATGATTTCGTCCAGCACCACCATGAAGTGTTCACCGGCGCGGATGGTGGCCTCGGCCTTGGCCCAGCCCTCGCGCGCCAGCTCGGCGGAGTGGTCCAGGTCGCGGCTCTTCCAGCTGAAGCCGTCGCCCAGGCCTTCGATGGGAATGCCCAGCTGCTCGAACAGCCGGTGCTCGCCGAAGCGCGCCGAGGGCACTTTCATGAACTGGTAGACCTTGACCGACTTGCCCCGTCCATGGGCGCGCAGCGCCAGGCCGAACGCGGCCGTGCTCTTGCCTTTGCCGGTGCCGGTGTGCACCAGCACCAGGCCGCGCCGTTCGCCTTGGGGTTTGGGGGTGTCTCGCAGGACGGGAGGGGCTTCGATCTGCATGGTTCGGGCTCCGTGAAAAAGAGGGTCAGCGGGGCAAGGCGACCCACTGGTCGCCCAGCGGGTGGATCGCGATGCGGTGGTCAAAGACCTGTTCGAGGGCCTGGTGGGTGGTGGGGTCGTCGCAGGCGCCCTGGTGGTGCACGCGGCCCTGGGCCATCACCACCATCTGGTCGGCGTGCAGCGCCATGCCGATTTCGTGCAGCACGCTGACGACGGTCTTGCCCTGCGCCACCAACTCGCGCACCAGCAGCAGCCAGTCGGCCTGGTGCGGCGGGTCGAGGTTGGCCAGCGGTTCGTCCATCAGCATCACCTCGGCCTGCACCGCGAGCAGGCGCGCCAGCAGCACGCGCTGGCGTTCGCCGCCGGAGAGCGCACCCAGCGGGCGCTCGCGCCAGTCCCAGGCCTGGGTGGCGCGCAGGGCCTGCTCGACCGCGGCGCGGTCGGCCTCGGACGGTGGGGCCAGCCAGGGCTGGTGCGGCAGGCGGCCGAGCATGGCCACGTCCCACACGCTGAGGTCGTCCGCGCCCTGCTCGCCCTGCCCCAGCCAGGCCAGGCGGCGCGCGCGCTCGCGGCCGCGCCATTGCGCGAGCGGGCGGTCCAGCAGCTGCACTTCACCGCTGTGCGGCAGCAGGCCAGCCAGGGTTTTCAACAGGGTGGATTTGCCCGCGCCGTTGGGGCCTACGACGCTGGTCCAGCGCGCGGCGGGCAGGCTCACCTCGATGCCGTGCAGCACGGGCGTGCCGCCGAGCGCCACGCCGATGCCCTGGGCCTGCAGCGCCGCCGTCACAGGCCACCTCCCGGCCGGCGGCGCCGGTGCATCAGCCACAAGAGGTAGCTGCCGCCCAGCACGGCGGTGAGCACGCCCACCGGCAGTTCCTGCGGCGCGATGATCCAGCGCGCGAGCACGTCGGCGGCCATCAGCAGCAGGCCGCCCATCAAGGCGCTCAGCACGATCAGGCGGCCGTGCGTGGTCTTCACGATGGAGCGCACCAGGTGCGGCGAGGCCAGGCCCACGAAGGCGATCAGACCGGTCTGCGCCACGGCCGCGCCGGTGGCCAGCGCCAGCACCGCCACCAGCACGGCGCGCACGGCCACCAGCGGCAGGCCCAGGCTGATCGCGGTGGCCTCACCCAGTGCCAGGCCGTCGAGCACGCGGCCGAGCGAGGCGGCCACCAGCAGCGCGGCGAGCCCCATGGCGGCCATCACGCCGCAGGCGGCCCAACCCACGAAACCCGTGCTGCCCAGCATGAAGCCCTGCATGGCCTGCAAGGTGTCGGGCGAGGCGATGGTGACGAGGTCGCGCGCGGCGCCCAGCACCACGCCCACGATCACGCCGGCCAGCAGCAGGCGCAGGGTGTGCTGCACGCCCTTGGCCAGCGCGAGCGTGAGCACCACGCCGACGACCGCGCCGGTGAAGGCCGCGCCGGTCAGGCCCAGGCGCACGGCCCATTGCGTGGCGAACGGCGTGGTGCCGAACAGCGCCAGCGCCAGGGCCACACCGAGCGCCGCGCCCGAGGCGCTGCCCAGCAGATAGGGGTCGGCCAATGGGTTGCGGAACAGGCCTTGCGCCACCGCGCCGGCCAGACCGAGCAGGCCGCCGGCCACCCAGGCGCCGAGCGTGCGCGGCAGGCGGATGTCCCACAGGATCTGCCAGGCCACCGGGTCGTGCCGGGCGTGCAGCACGCTGTCGAAGCCGGTGCTGCCCACGCCCGCGCCCAGCAGCAGCACGGCCGCCGCCGCGATCAGCAGCGCGCTGCCGAGCCAGAGGCTGTGGCGGGCGCCGCTCACTTCAAACCCTTCTCGGTGATGCAGCGCGCCATGAGGCGCGCGGCCTCGGCCATGCGCGGGCCCGGGCGCACCAGCACGTCGGACTCCTCGGCCGTGAAGACGCAGAGGCGGCGCTCGCGCAGAGCGCGGATGCCGCGCCAGCCCGGCCGGGTTTCCAGGCCCTGCACGTTGCGCGCGCCGATCATGATGAGGTCGGGGTTGGCGCGCACCACGTATTCGGGGTTGACGCGCGGGAAAGGCCCCAGCGAGGGCGCGACGATGTTCTGCACGCCCAGGCGCGCCATCAGCTCGCCGATGAAGGAGCCGGTGCCGGCGGCATAGCCCCCGGTGCTCACCTCGTAGTACACGCGCAGCTGGCGCGCGCCCGGCGGCAGCGACTGCGCCACCGCCGACACGCCGGCGTCGATCGCGCGCCAGATGCGCTGCGCATCAGGCACGTCCAGCAGCTGGCCCAGCTTGCCCATGACGCGCTGCGCGTCGGCCGAGCTTCGGGGTTCCATCGCCAGCACCTTCACGCCCAGCGACTCCAGCCGCTGCACGCCGCGCGACGAGGTGGCCATGAGCACGACGTCGGGCTTGAGGGCCACGATGGCCTCGATGTTGGGGTCGATGCCGCCGCCCACTTGCGGCAGGCCGCGCACGCTGGCCGGGTAATTGGAGTAGCGGTCCACCCCCACGAGGCGGTGGCACTGGCCCAGCTCGCACACGGTTTCCGTGAGAGAGGGCAGCACGGAGACGATGCGCTGCGGCGATTGCGCCAGCGTCACCGTCACGCCCCGGTCGTCGGTCAGGGTCACATCGGCCGCGTGCGCCGCGCCACCGATCAGGCAGCCCAGGGCAAGAAGGCGCCAGAAACGAAGGGACATGGATCGGGCTTTCATTTCAAGGTCAGGGGCAGGCCGGCGGCCATCAGCGTGACGCGCTCGCAGACGGCGGCCACGGCCTGGTTCAGGCCGCCGAGCGCATCCACGAAGGCGCGCACCTCGCGGCCCATGGGGATCACGCCCAGGCCGATCTCGTTGCCCACCAGCACCACCGGGCCGCGCGCGGCCTCGATGGCCTGGCACAGCTGGCGCGTGGGCCCGGCGGGATCGGCCGCCGCCCCCTCGGCGGGCATCAGCAGGTTGGTCAGCCACAGCGTGAGGCAGTCCACCACCACCAGGGTGTGCGGCGTGCTGTGTTCTCGCAGGGTCTCGGCCAGGGCCCGCGGTTCTTCCACGGTGACCATGCCGGGCACGCGCTCGGCGCGGTCGCGCTGGTGGCGCGCGATGCGCTCGCGCATCTCGTCGTCCCAGGCCTGGCCGGTGGCGATCATCACCGCGCGGTGGGCGGTGTCCGTCGCCAGCCACTGGCGCGCGAGCAGCTCCGCGCGGCGCGACTTGCCGCTGCGCTGGCCGCCCAGAATGAATTCGCTGCGGGCGATCTCAGCCATGGCTTTGCATCCAATCGGTGACGATGCGGTGCAGTTGCGCCACACCGTCGGTGAGCGCGGCCGGACCGGGCTGCAGGATGTCGGCCGACTTGATCTCGAACAACTGGCCGTGCGCCACCGCGTTCACCTCCTGCCAGCCGGCGCGCGCGGCCACCTTTTCGGGCCGGAATTTCTTGCCGCACCAGGAGCCGATCACGATGTCGGGGTTGCGGCGCACGATCTCGGCACCGTCGGCAATGATGCGGTCCTTGCCCAGCGGCATGCGCGCCAGCTCGGGGAACACGTCGTCGCCCCCCGCGATGCCCATCAGTTCGGAGACCCAGCGGATGCCGCTGATATGGGGTTCGTCCCACTCCTCGAAGAACACGCGCGGGCGGCGCTTGCCGCCGGCCTGCAGGGCTTGCACGGCGGCGCGGATGCCGTCGAGCCGGGCCCGCGTGGCTTCGATCCAGGCCAGCCCTTCGTCGGCACAACCCACCATCGCCGCCACCTGGTACAGCATGGACAGAATCTCGTCCACGCTGCGCTGGTTGAACACCGTCACCTGCACGCCCGCGCGGATGAGCTCGGCCGCGATGTCGGCCTGAAGGTCGGAGAAGCCGAACACGCAGTCGGGTTGCAGCGCGAGGATCTTGTCGATCTTCGCGTTCAGGAAAGCGCTGACCTTGGGCTTCTCGTCGCGCGCGCGGCGCGGCCGCACGGTGTAGCCGGAGATGCCGACGATGCGGTGCTCCTGCCCGAGCAGGTACAGCCACTCGGTGGTTTCTTCGGTCAGGCAGACGATGCGCTGCGGGCCGAGGGACGCCGTGTTCATGCGACACCTCCTTCGATGAACAGCGAGGCGGCCGCCGCCGGGCTGGACGGGAACCAGGCATGGAAATAGCTGGCCTGCACCGCACCCACACGGTACACGGCTTCGCCGGCACCACCGCGCGCCAGTTCGGCGTGGCGCACCGGCTGCAGCGGGGTCTCGCAGCGCGAGTAGTGAAAGGTGTGGCCGCGCAAGGTGCCCGCGGGCAGCGGCAGTTGCTGCGGCCCCAGGGCCGCCAGCCGCTTCTGCATGAGCACCTGGCCCGGCAAGAGGCCCCAGGTGGCGGCGGCATGGCCGTCGCTGGACATCATTTGATCGAACAGCGGCATCATGCCGCCGCATTCTGCCCACACCGGCCGCCCGGCCTGGGCATGCGCGCGCAGGCCGTCGCGGGTGCGGGTGGCGGCCGCCATTGCGTCGGTGTGCAGTTCGGGATAGCCACCGGGCAACCAGACCGCGTCGCACGGGGGCAGCGGTTCGTTGGCCAGCGGCGAGAAAAAGACCAGCTCGGCGCCGAGCGCGCACAGCACATCCAGGTTGGCCGGGTAGATGAAACAGAAGGCCGCATCGCGCGCGACGGCGATGGTCTTGCCGGCCAGCAGAGGTGCCTGGGCAGGCACGGCGGCGGGCGCGTCGAACGCCACCGACCAGCGCCCCAGCGCGTCACCCTCCATCCGGCCCAGCGGCGTGCGCGACAGCGCATCGGCGGCGGCATCGAGGCGGGCCAGCGCGTCGGGCAGTTCGGCGGCCACCGTCAGGCCCAGGTGGCGCTCGGGCAATGAAAAAGCGGCATCGCGCATGACGGCGCCCAGGAAGCTGGCCTCGTCGCCAGCCAGTGCCTCGCGCAGCATCTGCGCATGGCGCTCGCTGCCCACGCGGTTGGCCAACACGCCGGCCCAGGGCAGGCCCGGGCGGAAATGGCGCAGGCCGAAAGCCAGCGCGCCGAAGGTGCCCGCCATGGCCGAGGCATCGATCACCGCGAGCACCGGCAGGCCGAAGCGCTGCGCCAGGTCGGCCGCGCTGGGTTCGCCGTCGAACAGGCCCATCACCCCTTCGACCACGATCAGGTCGGCCTGCGTGGCGGCTTCGTGCAGGCGGGCGCGGGCATCGTCTTCGCCCGTCATCCACAGGTCGAGGTTGTGCACCGGGTGCCCGGTGGCCAGCGCGAGCCAGTGCGGATCCAGAAAGTCGGGCCCGCATTTGAAGGCCCGCACACGCCGACCGGCGCGCGCGTGCAGGCGCGCCAGTGCCGCGGCCACGGTGGTCTTGCCCTGGCCCGAAGCCGGGGCAGCCACCAGGATGGCCGGGCAATGCGGCATCACCGCTGCGGCGCCCATTTCATGCCGACGTAGAACGTCTGACCGGCGGTGGCGTAGCCGCGCGCGGTCTGGTAGTCCTTGTCGCCGACGTTGTCCACGCGCGCCAGCAGCGTCCAGTCCGGGCCGAGCCGCTTGCTGGCGTACACGTTCACCAGCCCGTAGCCATCCAGGCGCTGGAGGTTGGCGGCGTCGTTGTAGCGACGGCCCACCAGCTCCAGTTCGGACCCCAGCGTCCAGCCGGCCACTTGCGTGTCGGCGCTCAGCTTGGCCATCTCGCGCGGCCGGCGGGCCAGCTCCTTGCCGGTCGACAGGTCCTTGGGGTGCTGCAGGTCGAGCGAGCCGTGCAGCGTGACCGCACCGACCTGGCCGCCGGCCTCCACCGTGATGCCCGAGTACTCGGCGCGCGCGGTGTTGGCGTAGCAGCCCGGGAACGCGCCCGTGCCGTTGATGCAGGCGCCGGCCCCGCCCACGTAGGTGATCAGATCGGACACCTTGTTGCGGTAGGCCACCACACTGAAGAGGCTGCTGCCGACTTCGCGCTTCAGACCCACTTCGACGTTGCGCGAGGTCTCCGGCCGCAGCGAGGGCACGCCGTAGATGCTGAAGCGCTGGTACAGCGTGGGCACGCGAAAGGCGGTGCCCGCCGAGGTCATGACGCGCCAGCCCGGCACGAAGGCATAGGCATAGGCCGCGCTGCCGGTGGATTTGGCGCCGAACTCGCTGTCGTCGTCGTGGCGCGCGTTGAGCTGCAGCGTGTGTTTGCCCTCGCGCCAGCCGTAACCCAGCGCGAGCGCGTTCTGGTGCCGGTTGGTCGCGGCGGGCCGGGTCTCGGCGTTCTCGAAGCGGTCCTCGCGCCGCTCCAGCGTCGCCGTCAACTGGTGCGCGCCGAGCTGCCAGCGGTTCTGCCACAGGTAGTTGCTCAGGCGTGTCTTGGACACGTAGGGCGAAGGCTGGGTGGCGTAGCGGTCCGTGCCTTGCGTGATGCCGACCTGCGTGCTGTACACCTCGCTCCAACGCGCCGACCAGGTCAGGCCCAGCGTGTTCACCTCGCTCAGCGCGTGGTCGTCGCGGCGCGGCGTGGTCGAGTCGTACTGGGCGTCCAGGTCGCTGGAGAGCAGCGTGGCTTCCAGCCGGTGGCCGGGTGCCACCTTCAGGCCCAGGCGGGCCGATGCCGACGTGCGGCGAAAGCCGTCGTGATCCGGGTTGGCCGCGGGCTGCGCGTTGAAACCGTGGCTGGTTTCGCGCGTGACGCCGAAGGCGTAGTCGAAGTCGCCTGCGGCGCCGCTGAAGGAGGCATCCAGCTTGGCCGTGCCCTGGTTGCCCAGGCCCACTTCGATCGAAGGCGTGAAACCGCCCTCGCCCTGGCGCGTGAAGATCTGGATCACGCCCGCCATGGCGTCCGAGCCGTAGACCGCCGCCGCCGGGCCGCGCAGCACTTCAATGCGCTCGATGCGCGACAGCGGGATTGCGCTCCAGGACGCGCCACCGCTGCCGCCTTGCGACTCGATGCGCACGCCGTCCACATAGACGGCAGTGAAGCGCGTTTCGCCGCCGCGCACATAGACGCTGGTGGTGGCGCCCGGGCCGCCGTTGCGGCTGATGGAAATGCCGGGCACACGGGCCAGCACATCAGCCAGGCCGGTGGCGCCGCTGCGCTCGATGGCCGCGCGGTCCACGATGGACACATCGGCCACGACGTCGGTCAGCGGCTGCTCGACCCGGGTGGCCGTGACCACGGTTTCCGTGAGGGAGGTGTCAGCAGGGGACGAAGAAGATTGTGCGTGGGAGACCGACGTGCCGAAGCCCGCCAGCAACGCCAGCGGTAGCGCGGCCAGGGGCGCGCGCAGGGTGCGATTTTTCATGATGAAGAAACAGACAGGAGACCCTCGCCATCTTCCCCGACGGCGCATGGGCATCACGGTGGAGCGCCTGTCGCCAGACGCACCACCACCTTGTTGGCCGGTATCCGGGCTGACAGACCGACCTCCATCGCCTTCCCAGATGACACGGCGTGTCGTCCAGTGGCTGTCGGATGGAGGCTGAGAGACCGTTCGCGCATGCGCTCATGGCCACTCGTCTGCTTACCGTTGCGGGGGCAGCGCAGGTTAGGTCCCATCCCTGGGGTGTGACCCTCCTGCTTCCCGTTGAACTGCGGCATGTGAACCACACCGCGAGCACCAACAACCGGCATTCTACGGCGCGCGCACCCGGGGCAACCCTACAATGTGAAAACTTCGAGTCCCACCATGGCCGATCCCAAGCACTTTGATCAGATCACCGAACGTGTCGAGCGCCTGTTGCTGCGACACGAGGAACTGCAGCGCACCAACAGCCTGCTGGTGGAACAGGTGCATGCGCTTCAGGCCGAGCGCGACTCGCTCAAGTCCCGGCTCATGGCCGCCCGCGCCCGCATTGATGCCTTGCTCGATCGCCTGCCCCCCGGCATGACCGATGCCACCCCCGACACCCGCAAGGAACGATCATGAGCGCCGCGTCGGGCCGCCCCAAGCCAGCTCGCACCGCAGTGCGAAGCACGGAGGTATTCCAATGAGCAAACCCGGCAGCAAACAGATTGAAGTGCAGATCATGGGCCAGAGTTACCTGCTCTCGTGCCCACCGGGTGGCGAGGCCTCGCTGCTCGACGCGGTGGAGCGTGTGGACACCGCCATGTGCCGCATCCGCGATGCGGGCAAGGTGAAGGCGCGCGACCGCATCGCGGTGCTGGCCTCGCTCAACCTCGCGTTCGAACTCTCGCAGAAGGAAGCCGAGAGCTTCCAGGCCTCGTCGTTCGGCCAGCCGGAGCAGAGCGCGTTCGCCGAAGCCGGTGGTGGCTTCGACAGCGAGCCGCTCGACCCCCAGACGCAGGCCCGCGTGGAAGAGCTGATGCGCCGCCTGGACCAGACGCTCGACAAGGACGGGCGCCTGCTCTGACGCGCCGCTGGTCACTGCGCGAGAATTTATCGACCGATGGTCCTCGTGGGCCGCATGCAGCGCCTACAATTTGAACCGTCTGCAGTGCGCGTCGGGCTTTATATTTCCTTGAACCAATGCTCATAGAGCCCGGGCTTGGTACATTGCGTGGCTGGTGCGAGCGTCTCGCGTCAGACGAACCCGAAGCCCCGCTGCCCTCGCCCACCTGAACCCCGGTTCAGGATGCCGGTCCGGCGGCACTTGCAGACACCTTTCATGCCTTTAGACCCCCTCCTGATTCTCGAGTTGGCCGCGCTCGGCCTGGGCACCGGTTTCCTGGCCGGCTTGTTGGGCATCGGTGGAGGCATGCTGATGGTGCCCTTCATCACCTTCATCCTCGCGGGGCGCGGTGTGGAAGCGGATCTCGCGGTCAAGATGGCCATCGCCACCTCCATGGCCACCATCATCTTCACGTCCATCTCCAGCGTGCGCGCGCACCACAAACGCGGCGCCGTGCGCTGGGACATCGTCAAGGGCCTCGCCCCCGGCATCGTGCTGGGCTCCGCCATTGCCAGCCTGGGCATCTTCGCCTTGCTCAAGGGCTCGTGGCTCGCGCTGTTCTTCGCGGCCTTCGTCGGCTTCTCGGCCACGCAGATGCTGCTCGACAAGAAACCCAAGCCCACGCGCACCCTGCCCGGCACCCCGGGCCTGGTGGGTGCCGGCGGCGTCATCGGCATGCTCTCGGGGCTGGTCGGCGCGGGCGGCGGTTTTGTCAGCGTGCCCTTCATGACCTGGTGCAACGTGAGCATCCACAACGCCGTGGCCACCAGCGCGGCGCTCGGGTTTCCCATCGCGCTGGCCAACGCCGTCGGCTACGTGATCGCGGGCCAGGGCCTGAAGGATCTGCCGGCCGGCTCGTTCGGCTACATCTACCTGCCCGCGCTGGTGGTGATCGCGCTCTTCAGCGTGTTGATGGCGCCGGTGGGCGTGAAGGCGGCGCATGCGCTGCCGGTGAAATCGCTCAAGCGCGTGTTCGCCGGCCTGCTGTACATGCTCGCCACCTACATGCTCTACAAGGGCATCACCGCCTGATCGAGGCACGAAGCCAGCCGCCGTGGAGCCGGGCAAAAACGCCCTCCCGCCAAGACACTGAGCGGCTTCCTCGCGAGGAAGTGTTGTTTTCCCCGCCAAAAACCCGCGTCTCCCCTGCGCAAAGCTTGAAAAAAGCGCGTTCTCCACCTTGGATTGCGGGTGCATCTCCATTAGCATCCGAGACACCAGTGAGAAAGCGCGTTTTCCGCTGGCGAATCGTCAACTTCTAGAAGGAAATTCAATCATGGCAACTGCGAAAAAAGCGCCCGCTAAAAAGGCGGCACCGGCCAAGAAGGCCGCTCCTGCGAAGAAGGCCGCTCCGGCCAAGAAGGCAGCCCCTGCGAAGAAGGCCGCTCCGGCCAAGAAGGCAGCCCCTGCGAAGAAGGCCGCTCCGGCCAAGAAGGCAGCTCCTGCAAAGAAGGCCGCTCCGGCCAAGAAGCGCACCCCCAACGCCGCGTTCATGAAAGCGCTGACCCCCAGCGCCGCTCTGGCCGCCATCGTGGGCAGCTCGCCCCTGCCGCGCACCGAAGTCACCAAGAAGATCTGGGACTACATCAAGAAGAACAAGCTGCAGGACTCGGTCAACCGCCGCATGATCAACGCCGACGCCAAGCTGAAGGAAATCTTCAAGAAGGCCCAGGCGTCCATGTTCGAAATGACCAAGCTGGTCAACGACCACCTGAAGTAAGCCTTCCTTCTTCACCTTCACGGGTGCAATGAAGATCAGCAAAGCCGGCGCAAGCCGGCTTTGCTGTTTTTGCGCCTTCGCGTCTCAGCATCGCGCGCGACATGTGAGAAACTGCAACAAAATTTTGACAATCCCTCAGGCATGACCGCCCGCCAGCCCGTGACCGCTTCGAAATTTCAAGAAGGCCAGGACCCACCATCGACGACCATGCCTCCGTTGCCACAGCAACGGCACAAGGTCGTGCTGGTGATCGACCTGGTGGAGTCGGTGCGGCTCATGGCGGCCAACGAAGCCGCGGTGGTGAACCAATGGCGCGGGTTCATGCACCACGCCACCTCTCAGGTGCTGCCCGCGTGCCGGGGTCGCCTGGTCAAGAGCCTGGGCGACGGCATGCTGGTCGAGTTCGACCAACCCACCGACGGCGTGCGGGCAGCCCTCGCCCTGCACCAATACTTCGCGCCGCTGAACCAGACGCTGCCGCCCGCCCAACAACTGCACCTGCGCGCCGGCCTCAACGCCACCAATCTGTATGTGGACGAGAACGACGTGTACGGCCACGGCGTGAACCTGGCCGCGCGCGTGGCCGACCTCGCCTCGCCCGGTGAAACCCTGGTGACCACCAGCGTGTTCGACGGCATCGTGGTCGGCGTGGACGCCGAGGTCGAAGACCGCGGGGAGAGTTACCTCAAGCACTGGCCCGAGCCGGTGCGCACCTGGCAGCTGTACCCGGTCTCCAGCACGTCGGCGGCCGTGCGCCCGCGCGTGCCCGAAGGCGCCGCCACCGACTTCCGCCCCTCCATCGCCGTCGTGCCCTTCGAGACGCGCAGCCACGCGGCCGAGCAGTTCGTGATCGGCGAGCTGATCGCCGACGGCGTGATCGCGCAACTCGCGCGCAGCCAGAACCTGCGCGTGATCTCCCGCATGTCCACCACCGCCTTCCGTGGCCGCCAGAGCAGCACGGACGAGATCGGCCAGCGCTTGGACGCGGCCTTCGTGCTCGGCGGCAGCTACGTGACCTACGGCGACAAGGTTGTCATCATGGCCGAGCTCTCCGACCGCAAGCGCGGCGAAGTGATCTGGGCCGACCGGCTCACCGGCGATACGCGCGACCTGCTCGAAGCCCAGAGCCAGTTGCTCGACGCCCTGTGCGCCGCCTGCGCCAAGGCTTTGCTCAACGACGTGGTGCAGCGCACCCTGGTGCTGCCCGTGCCGCAGCTCGACAGCAATGCCCTGATGCTCGGTGGCATCACGCTCATGCACCGCTCCACGCCGCGCGACCTGCAGCGCAGCCTGCAGCTGATCGAGGCCGTGGTGGAGCGCCACAAACGCGTGGCCACGCCCTGGGCCTGGCTCGCCAAGTGGCACATCATGCAGGTGGTGCAAGGCCTCTCGGGTGAGCCGGCGCGCGACTTCCAGCGCGCCATCGACACCGCCGACCGCGCGCTCGACCTCGAACCCAGCAGCTCGCTGGCCATGGCGATCAAGGGCCATGCGCTGTGCCACCTCGGCGAAGACGTGGACGCTTCGCACCGGCTGCTGCAGGAGGCCACGCAGAGCAACCCGAACGATCCCATGGCCTGGCTGTACAACAGCGTGTGGTCGACGATGTGGGGCACGCCCGAGGATTCGATGAACGAGGCGGAAAACGCGCTGCATCTCTCGCCACTGGACCCGCAGAAGTACTATTTCGAGATGATGCTGGCCACCAGCTGCGCTGCCCTGGAGCAGTGGGAGCGGGCCATCGAACTCTGCAAGGCCTCGCTCATGAAGAACCGCTACCACCTGCCCACGATCCGGTGCCTGATCGTGGCGCAGCTCGAGAGCGGAAGCACCGACGCGGCGCGGGAGTCGTTCCAGCTGATGCGGACGCTGCAACCCGACCTGACCATCACGAAGTACATGGCTTCCGGAGGGCAAAGCCCTCTGCGAAAGCGCGTGGCGAATGCACTGACCCAACTGGGTCTCCCTGTCCATTGACCAACAAGGAGCTGACATGAGTGGAGGAATGAGCGGAGGGATGAGCGGCGGCATGAGTGGGGGAATGAGCGGTGGCATGAGTGGGGGCATGAGCGGAGGAATGGGAACCACGGGCGGTGCCATGGTGTCGGCCGACGCCCTGATCCTCAGCCGTGCCGCCATCGTGGGCCCCTTCAACGGGGCGGTGCTGCACGTCAACGAGCCGGCGTTCGACAGCCCGCCGAACCTGGCGCTCTGGGCCGAAGGTCCGCGCCACGAGGCCGTCTTCTCCCAGCTCGTCGAGGGCCTGCTGTTCAAGACCCGGAGCGGCCCCAAGGACGCCACGCTCGAGTTCGCCAACCTCCAGGCGAGCACCATCCAGCGCAAACCGCTCGTGCGCATGCGCGCACCCACCAAGGCGCAGTTCAAGAAGCAGCTCGATCTGGTGGCCTCGTACGCGGACCTGCGGGCCGACCGCGCGATCGAGATCGTGGACCAGCGAACCCCGCCGATCCTGTTCTGGTCGTCCGTGGTCGGGCTCACGGCACACCGCCACAAGAAAACCCTGCAGCTGATCGACCTGGTGTTCTCCCTGGCCGTGCTGGTCGAGATGCGCTTCAAGCAGATCTTCGCCAGCATCCGGCCGGTGGCGTTTTCGCCGCAGATCCAGCCCATGATCGAGACCCCGGGGCATGGCAGCTGGCCCAGCGGCCATGCCACGGAGGCTTTTGCCGTGGCCGCGCTTCTTGAGGCCTTGTTGGATGCTGTACCGGGTACAGGTTCACCGCCCAACGGCACGCTGAACCGCGAGCAGATGCAGCGGCTGGCCGCGCGCATCGCGACCAACCGCGTGGTCGCGGGCGTGCACTACCCCGTGGACAGCGCGGGCGGGCGCCTGCTCGGCACGGCGCTGGCTGAATTCCTCGTGGCGCGCGCCACCGGCACGCGTGTGCACGAACGCGGTTTTGACGGCCGCCTGTTCGAAGGCCCCAACGGCGAGCCGCTGGACTTCAGCCTGAACCAGTCGATGGACCACACCAGCGGCAACGCCTACACGCGCTCGGCCACGTCCACCGCCGTGGGCAACGCGCCACTGCTGGCCTGGCTTTGGGGGGAAGCGCTCAAGGAGTGGGCATGAGCGGCCCCACTTGGCAACCGCTGCCCACCGGTGAGTTCACCGGCATCGACTGGAACGCGCCGGGCGCCATCGACGGTGAAGACCCCTACCTGATCTGGGCAGAAGCCGACCAGTTCGCGGGCTACCACCTCGGCCGCGGCAAGAGGCCACCCAAGTGGTTGCCGATCGTGATCGAGCTCACCAGCGAGGCCGATGTGCCGGCGCTGGTGGCGGCCTCCTCCACCGCATGGCTGCAGATTCCGCGCGTGTACCTCAATGTGCCCGGGCTGCGCTTCTGCACCGCGCGGGTGAAGAAGCGCTTCTTCGACCAGTTGCGCAGCAACCCGCACCTGCGCAGTCTCATCCTGCGCTTCGAGCTCGGCCTGCCGGTGGGTCACCACACGCATCCCCTGATCGACCCCTGCACGCCCGAGAGCCAACCGGTCTCCGCGCCCGGCCTGCTCGACGGCAAGGTGCTGGGCTTGATCGACGGCGGCCTGGCTTTCGCCAACGACCAGTTCCTCGACGCCCTCGGCCACACGCGCGTGAAGCACTTCTGGCGCCAGGACGACACGGTGAATGGCAACTGGCCCGGCAACCAGCCGCACCACTGCGTGCCGCTGGACCCGGCCCGCGCCGGCCCGACACCCGATGACATGGGCTACGGCCACGAACTCTCGGGCGCGGACATCGACGCGGCCATGGCCACTTACACGCGCCACGGCCAGCTGGACGAGGACGCGCTCTACGCCCACCTGCAGCTCTGGGACCTGACCCGCCCGGTCAACCACGGCACGCACGTGATGAGCCTGGCCTGCGGCAAAGGCAACCTGCTGCATCCGATGGACGACGAGGCCAGCCGCTGCGACCTGGTCGCGGTGCAGCTCGACTGGTCGAACGTGCTCGACACCTCGGGCGGCGCGATGAACGTGAGCGTGCTCGACGGGCTCATGTACATCCTCGCGCGTTGCGCGCCCAGCGCCCAGCTGGTGGTCAACATCAGCTGGGGCACGCTGGCCGGCCCGCACGACGGCACCTCGGTGCTGGAGGCGGCGATGGACCAACTGGTCGCGCTGCTCGGCGGCCGCCTGCAGATCGCCGTGCCCGCCGGCAACGCCTACCAGAGCCGCACCCATGCCAACGCCACACTGCCCCCAGGCGGTTCGGTGGCGCTGCACTGGCGCGTGCAACCCGACGACCGCACCGAGAGCTACCTGGAGATCTGGCTGCCCGCGGGCGCGCAGAACGTGCGCATCAGCGTGACGCCACCGGGCCACACCCAGCCCCTGCCGCCCATGGCCATGGGCCACGGTGGCACCTGGGTGGACGCGCAGGGCGCACCGCTGTGCGGCCTGATCTACCCCACCACCTCGGCCCTGGGCAGCCACGGCACCTGCGCCCTGCTGGCGCTGGCGCCCACGTTCAGCCGCCGGCGATCGGTGGTCACCGGGCCCTTCGGCACCTGGAAGGTGGTGTTGAGCAACACCGGCCCGACGGAGACCCTGTTCGACGCCTACATCGAACGCGACGACGTGGCTATCGGCCAGAACACGGGCGCGCGCCAGTCCTACCTGGAAGATGTGTTCTACGACACCAGCGGCAACCTGGGCTCTTTCGTGGACCATGCCGACAACCCGACGCCCGTGCGCCGCAGCGGCACCTTCAACAGCCTCTCGACCGGCCAGAACACGGTGAGCGTGGGGGGTCTGCGCGCGCAGTCCTCGGCAGGTGGGCATTTCGCGCTGTATTCCCCGCGCAAGCCCGACCCCGACGCGGGCCGACCGCAACGCCCGGGCGTGAAGAACGTGCCCGAGACGCTGAAGCCCTGCGACGACAACCCGGCCCTCTGGGGCGTGCTCGGCGCGGGCAGCCGCAGCGGCAGCGTGGTGCGGTTGGCGGGCACCAGCTCGGCCACGCCCCTGCAGGCGAGGGACATGGTCAACGGCCTCTGAGGCGGTTTACCAGCGCGCGGGCAAGGGTTTGCGCAGCACGATCCAGCGCTCGCGCACCGCGATGTAGCCGCCGGTCTCCAGGTCCTTGAGCAGGCGGCTCACCATCTCGCGCGAGCAGGCGAGGTGCTGCGACATCTGCTGGTGGGTCAGGCGCTCCTTCAGGGGGCGCTCGCCGTTCCCGTCGGCCTTGCTGCTGGCCAGCTCGTTGAGCAGGCGCACCAGGCGGCCGTAGACGTCGATCAGCGCCACGCTGCGCGCGCTGTCCGTCGCCAGGCGCGCGCGCCGGATCAGGCGGGCCATGAGTTCCAGCGCGAACTCGGGGTGGGCCGCGATGTACTCGAGCAAGGTGGCGCGCGACACCACCGCGCAGGTGCTGGCCTCGGCGGCCTCCACGTTCGCGGAGCGCGGCCCGCCGTCGAGCGACATCTCGCCCACGTACTCCAGCGGGCCGTACATGCCCAGCGTGAGCTCGCGTCCCTGGTTGTCGGCCACGAAAGCCCGCAACCGCCCCTGCAGGACGATGTACAGCGTGTCGCCGGTTTCGCCTTCCTGGATCAGCAGCGCGCCACGCCGATAGCGCCGCGCGACCCCGAGGGTCGCGAGCGCTTCAATGTGGGGGGAGTTGGGAGGGGTTACGAAGGAAACGGCAGGGGCAGGCATCCAGGCTCACGTCACGGGTGGGAAAACTCCGTGGCATTGTGAGGCATGGGCGTGATGATGCGCAAGGCAGGGACCACCGGCGGCAGGCTGTTGACCCGGTGCAGCAGGCGGCGGATGCTGGGCGCGCCGGCTTTCTCGCGCAACGTCTTGATCTGGCTGCGCACGGTGGACTCGGCCACGCCGTGCTGCGTGGCGATCTCGGTGATCTGCAGGCCCCGGCACAGGCCCATGAGCACCGACTCCTCGCTCGGGCTCAGATTGAGCGAGCGGGCGAACATGCGCACCGCGAGGTTGTCGCAGGTGTTCTGGCGCGACAGCAGCACCAGCACCGAAGGCGCGTCGGCCTCCAGCGGGTGGCTCAGCGGCGTGAACGCCAGCGAAAGCTCTTTCTCGCCCGAGACCAACATGAGCAGCTTGCGCTGACCGCGGAACGAGGACTCCATGGCCAGCTGGATCTGCGAGGTGAATTCGGCGCTGCTGCCCAGCAGGCTGTTGCCGTACGACATGATGACCCGCCCATTGGCCAGTTCGTGCCGCGCCAGGTGGTTGGCGTGCAGGATGTGCCCTTGCGCATCGATGATCAACATGCCGTAGTCGATCTCGTCGAACACCCGCATGAGGTGCTGCGCGCCCAGGCCCGAACGCATGCCCATGCCGCCCGCCACATCCGCGCCGCCGTTCCAAACCGTGTCCGTTGCTTGCCACATGACCAACCCCCGTTGATGGATGGGCCAGTCTAGGCAGGGGCGCTACCGCCGGGGTGTGTGAAGCTGCCCCGAACTTTGTGACGTATTCACATGGCCGCGCGCTGGGCGGCCTGGCGGATCGCGCTGAGCGTGCCGCGCGTGGTGATCACGTCCACGTCCAGCAGCACCTCGATCACCGTGCCCACCGGCGCGGCCAGGGCGCGCTGCAGCGCGGGCTCGAACTCGGCGGTGTGGGTGACGCGCTCGGCCGCGTAGCCATAGGCCCGGGCGAGCGCGCAGAAATCGGGGTTGGCCAGGCCGGATCCGCTCACGTGCGCCGGGTACTCGCGCTCCTGGTGCATGCGGATGGTCCCGAAGCTGCCGTTGTTGAGCAGCAGCACGATGCTCTTGGCGCCGTACTGCGTGGCGGTGGCCAGCTCCTGCCCGTTCATGAGGAAGTCGCCGTCGCCCGCGATGGTGAACGCGGTGCGCCCGCTGACGATGGCCGCGCCGATGCCGGCCGGCACGCCATAACCCATGGCGCCATTGGTGGGCGCCAGCTGCGTCTTGTGGCCCTTGGCCAGGCCGTGGTGGCGGAAGAAGCGGTGCAGCCAGCTCGCGAAGTTGCCCGCGCCGTTGGTGAGCACGGCATCGGCCGGCAGGTGCCGCTGCAGGGTGTGGATGATCGCCGGCATGTCGATGGTGCCGGGCAGCGTGATGCCGCCGTTGGCCACCTCGATGTTGGCGAGGTAGTCGGCATGGCAGGCCTGCGCCCAGGCGCTCCAGGGCACGGAGGGCGGCGCGGTGAGCACCTCCAGGCTGCGCGCGGCGGCGTTCATGGTGGCGTGGATGGCGAGCGTGGGCTGGTACACCCGGCCCAGCTCCTCGGCGCTGGCGTGGATGTGCACCAGCTTCTGCGCCGGCACCGGCGCTTCGACCAGCGTGTAGCCACCCGTGGTGGCCTCGCCCAGGCGCGGGCCCAGGGCGATCAGCAGGTCGCTCTCGCGCACGCGGCGCGCCAGCGCGGGGTTGATGCCCAGCCCCACGTCGCCCGCGTACAGCGCGTGGTGGTTGTCGAAGGTGTCCTGGAAGCGGAAGGCGTTGGCCACCGGCAGCTGCCAGTTCTCGGCGAAACGCTGCAGCGCGGCGGCGGACTGCGGCGTCCAGCCGCCGCCGCCGGCGACCACCAGCGGCCGTTCGCTCGCCAGCAGCAGCGTGCGCAGCTCGCGCAGCGCGCCCGGGTCGCTCCAGGCCTGCACCGGCTCCACGCGCGGCAGCGGTTCGGCGTCCACCGCTTGCGTGAGCATGTCCTCGGGCAGCACCAGCACCACCGGGCCGGGACGGCCGTTCATGGCGGTGGTGAAGGCGCGCGCCACGTACTCGGGGATGCGGCGCGCATCGTCGATGCGCTCCACCCGCTTGGCCATGCCCTTGGTGGACGGGCCGAAGAAGGCCGCGTAGTCCACCTCCTGAAAGGCCTCGCGGTCGCGCGCCTCGCTCGCCACGTCGCCCACGAACAACACCATGGGCGTGGAATCCTGGAACGCGGTGTGCAGGCCGATGGAGGCGTTGGTGGCGCCGGGCCCGCGCGTCACGAAACACACGCCGGGCCGGCCGCTGAGCTTCCCGTGGGCCTCGGCCATGAAAGCCGCGCCGCCCTCCTGCCGGTTGGTGATGAAGCGGATGCGATCGGCGTGGGCGTGAAAACCATCGAGCACCGCGAGATAACTTTCGCCCGGCACACCGAAGGCATGGGTCACACCCTGGACAATGAGGCATTCCACGAGCAGATGGCCAGCAATCCGGGTCATTTGACTTTATTAACCAATTAGAGAATTATCTGGGCATGAGCATCCCACCCACACCGGTCGCGGAAGAGCGTCTGAGAGACGCGGACCGATCGCAGAATACCATTCTGAACGCGGCGCGAGACGAGTTCTCCGAGCACGGGCTGGGCGGTGCGCGCATGGACCGCATCGCCGAGCGCGCCGGCCTCAACAAGCGCCTGATCTACTACTACTTCGAGGACAAGGAGCGCCTGTTCCAGGCCGTGCTGGAGCAGGCCTACCGCGACATCCGCGAAGAGGAACGCCAGCTCAACCTGCTGCACCTCAAGCCCGAGACCGCGCTGCGCCGGCTGGTGGAGTTCACCTGGAACTACTACCTGGAGCACCCCGAGTTCCTCACGCTGCTCAACAGCGCCAACCTGCACCGCGCGCGGCACCTCGCGCAGTCCGAGCGGGCGCGCCAACTCAACTCGCCGCTGATCGCCACGCTCACCGAAGTCATCGAGCGCGGCCGCGCCGACGGCACCTTCCGCGGCGGTGTCGATCCGCTGCAGCTCTACGTATCGATCGCCGGCCTGTCCTACTTCTACCTCTCGAACAACCACACGCTCTCGGCGATCTTCGGGCGCGACCTCATGACGCCCAAGGCGCACAGCGAGCGGCTCTCCCACATGTGCGACGTGATCCTAGGGTATGTCCTGATGAGCTGAGGCGGCTGGCGGCTTGACGTCGCAGGGGGCGGTTTCTAGTATTAACTGCTCGGTGAATTAAACCCCTGGAGACAACGATGAAGACCGCCCTGCCCCTTCGCCACCTGTTGATCACCTCCCTGCTGACCGTTGTGTCGGCCAGCGCCATGGCCCAGTGGAAACCCGACCGACCGATCACCCTGATCGTGCCCTGGGCGCCTGGCGGCTCCACCGATCAGGTCACGCGCGTCACCGCCGCCGAACTGGAAAAACACCTGGGCCAGAAGATCGTGGTCATGAACCAGCCCGGCGCCTCGGGTTCGGTGGGCACCAAGAACGCCATGGCCGCGCCGGCCGACGGCTACACCTGGACGGCCGGCGGCGCCAAGGACCTGGGCACCTACAAGGTGCTGGGCATGCTCGACACCTCCGCCACCGACTGGAACCTGTACCTCAACGTGGCGCACATCGCGGTGGTCGGCGTCAACGCCGATGCGCCCTACAAGACCATGACCGAGCTGCTGGCCGCCATGAAGGCCAAGCCCGGTGTGGTCTCGGTCGCCACGGCGGGCGTGAACTCCAGCGGCCACTCGGCCATCGAAGCCATCGCGCGCGCCGCCGGCGTCACCTACAAACACGTCACCTACGACGGGGGCGCACCGGCCGCCGTGGCCGCCGCCTCGGGCGAAACCGAAGTGACCACGCAGCTCGCGGCCGAGCAGACCGACATGATCCGCGCCAAGAAGATCCGCCCGCTGGCGGTGGTGGGCGACAAGTCGATCGAGATCGAGGGCTTCGGCACCATCCCGCCGCTGTCGCAATTCATCCCGGGCTTCAAGGACCCGATCAACTACTTCGGCATCTTCGTGCCCAAGGCCGCGCCGCCGGTGGTGGCGCAGACGCTGGACAAGATCTGGGCCACCGAGATGGTCAAGAGCGAAGCCCTGCGCAAGTACGCGCAAGCGCGCGGCGCCATGTTCGCGCCGATGGCGGGTGATGAGGCGCAGAAGGCCGTGTTCCCGGCCATCCAGTCCTACGCCTGGACGCAGCAGGCCGCCGGCAAGGCCAAGGTGTCGCCCGACACCGTCGGCATTCCCAAGCCCTGATCCCCCCACACGGAACACAACATGAGCGAGGGTGGAAAAACCGCCCGCTCCGACCTCTGGGGCGGTGCGGGCTGGGTGGTGTTCGGTTTGGTGATCGTGATCGGCTCCATTCGCATGGAGCGCTTCGAGTCCATGGGCGCACAGCTCTACACCATGCCCGGCTTCGTGCCCGGCATGATTGGCGGCGTGGTGGCCCTGCTCGGCCTCGTGCTGATGCTGCGCGGCTGGGCCCGCCGCGCCCAGGAGGTCCGGGCAGACGTCGAACCTGCCGAGCCGCTGCTCAACCGGCGCATCGGCATCACCATGGCGTTCACGCTGGTGTACGCCGGCCTGCTGATCGGGCGCGCCCCTTTCTGGCTGGTCACGGCGTTGTTCGTCGCGGCCTTCGTGGCCGTCTTCGCTCCCACCGACACGCCGCCCGCGCGCCGCGCCATCGTGGCGCTGCTGGCCGGTGTGCTCACTTCGGCCGTCATCACCCTGGTGTTCCAGAACATCTTCCTCGTCAGGCTTCCCTAGGACCACCATGTTTGACGGACTGATCATGTTCGGGCAATCGATCGCGCGCTTCAGCGGGCCCGAGACGATCGCCTATGCCCTGCTCGCCTCGCTGGTTGGCGTGGTCATGGGCGCCCTGCCTGGGCTCACGGCCACCATGTCACTGGCGTTGGTGACCACGCTCACAATCAAGCTGCCGCCCAGCCAGGCGCTGCTGATCCTGATCTGCACCTACGTGGGCTCGATCTACGGCGGCTCGCGCTCGGCCATCCTGCTCAACATCCCGGGCACACCGGCCTCGGCCGCGTCCTGCCTCGATGGCTACGCGCTCGCGCGCCAGGGCATGGCCGGCCGCGCCATGGGCATCGCCACCACCGGCTCGGTCATGGGCACGCTGATCGGCATGTTCTTCCTGGCCACGCTCACGCCCGTGCTCGGCGGCCTGGCGCTGAAGTTCGGCGCCTACGAGTTCTTCTGGCTGGCGTTCTTCGGCGTCATCATCGCCGGCACGCTCACCGGCGACGACCCGCTCAAGGGCTGGATCGCCGGCATCGCGGGCCTGTTCATCGCCACCATCGGCCAGGAGCCTCAGTACGGCTACGAGCGCTTCGCCTGGGGCGTGCGCGACCTGGCCGGCGGCATCCAGCTGGTGCCCGCGCTGGTGGGCGCCTTCGGTTTCGCCGAGCTGCTCACCGCCATGCGCGAGCGCCAGGCGCCGGTGAAGATCAGCGCTTTCGACACCGTCATCCCCAAGGTGCGCGACGTGCTGCAGTACTGGCGCACCATCCTGCGCTCGGGGCTGATCGGCACCGGCGTGGGCATCGTGCCGGGCGTGGGCGAAGACGTGGCGGCCTGGTCGTCGTACGCCGCCGCCAAGCGCGCGAGCAAAGAGAAAGAGAAGTTCGGCAAGGGCTCGATCGAGGGCCTGATGGCCGCTGAAACGGGCGACAACGCCTGCGTGCCCGGCGCGGTGATTCCGGTGCTCACCCTGGCCATTCCGGGCTCGGCGCCGGCCGCCGTGCTGATGGCCGCGATGATCATCCACGGCGTCAAGCCGGGGCCGCTGATCATGGTGGAGAACCCCGAGTTCGTGTACGACGTGGTGACCATGATGCTGTTCGCCACCATCGGCATCCTGATCTTCGGTCTGGTGCTCACCAAGGCCCTGGTGCAGGTGCTGCGCGTGCCCCAGCACCTGATCACGCCCATCGTCTTCGTGCTGTGCACCGTGGGCAGCTTCGCCATCGCCGGGCGCCTGTTCGACGTCTACGTGATGCTGGCCTTCGGGCTGATCGGTTTCTTCCTGCGCCACCACGGCTACCCGATGGCGCCGCTGGTGCTGGGCATCGTGCTGGGCGACCTGATGGAGAAAAACCTGCGCCGCGCGCTCATCCTGTCCGACGGCGACCTCTCACCCTTCTTCACCCGCCCCATCGCCGGCACCGTCGCCGCCCTGATCTTCGCCACCATCGCCTGGAAGCTCTGGACGCTGTACGGCCGCCGGCCCCGTGCCAGGGCGCCGGCATGAAACTGGCCCTGTGCAACGAAGTGCTGCAGCCCCTGCCGCTGGCCGCGCAGTGCGAGGCCGCCGAGCGCGTGGGCTATGACGCGCTGGAGATTGCCCCGTTCACGCTGACCGACGATCCCGAGGCGCTCGACACCATCGCCGCCCACCGCGTGCGCGCCACCGCCCACAGCCACGGCCTGGCCGTCTCCAGCCTGCACTGGCTGCTGGTCAAGCCCGCCGGCCTTTCGCTGGTGAGCGATGACAAGGCCTTGCACCGCCGCACACTGGACCTGCTGCGCCGCCTGATCGACTTCGCCGCCGCCTGTGGCGCGCGCGTGCTGGTGCACGGCTCGCCCAAACAGCGCTCGCCCGGCCCCGGGCAGAGCGTGGCGGACGCTGCCGCGCGCTTCGAGGCCGCCATGGCCGAGCTCGCGCCACACGCCGCGCAGGCGGGCGTGGTCTATTGCATCGAACCGCTGGGTCGCTTCGAGACCCCGGTGATCAACACCGTGGCCGAGGCTGCCGCGGTGGTGGACCGCATCGGCTCGCCCGCCATCCGCACCATGCTCGACGTGAGCGCCGCCTCGCACAACGAGAGCGAGCCCGTGCACGAGGTGCTGCGCCGCTTTCTCACCAGCGGCCACATCGCGCACGTGCAGCTGAACGACAAAAATCGCCGCGGCCCAGGCCAGGGCGAGACCGACCAGCGCCCCGTGCTGCAGGCGCTGAAAGACATGCGCTACGCCGGCTGGGTGGCGGTGGAACCCTTTGAATACGTGCCCGATGGCCTGGGTTGCGCCCAGGCCTCGGCACAGCATGTGCGTGAGATCTGGAGGACCCTGTCATGAGCGCTGTGACCCTGCGCGTGCACGAGGTGCAGCTGTACGAGCGCCACGTCACGCTGCGCCTGCCCTTCCGTTTCGGCGCCGCCACCGTCACGCAATGCCCGCAGGCCTTCGTGCGCGTGCTCGCCGAGGTGAATGGCCGGCGCGTGGAAGGCGCGAGCGCCGAACTGATGGTGCCCAAGTGGTTCGACAAATCGCCCACGCTCACCCACGAACAGAATTTCGAACAGCTGCGCGAATCGCTGCGCAACGCGCGCGAGGCCGTGCAGGCGACCCACGAGGCGCTCAGCCCCCATGCGCTGTCGCACGAGGCGGGTGAGGCGGCCATCGCCACCTCGGTGGTGCGGCGGCTGCCGCGCCTGGCCGCGCAGTTCGGCCCCGCCCTGCTCGACAAGGCCGTGGCCGACGCGGCGCTGCGCGCGGCCGGCCGCTCGTGGGTCGATGGCGTGCACGCCGGCGTGCTCGGCGACCCCTGGGGCCCGCGGCTCGACCTGGTACGCCCCACGCACGTGGTGCTGCGCCACACCGTGGGCCTGGCCGACCGGCTGGTGGAGAGCGACGAAGGCGCCGACCCGCAGGACGGCCTGCCCGCCACGCTGGAGGCGGCGATCCGGCGCCACGGCCTGCACCACTTCAAACTCAAGCTCTGCGGCCAGATCGGCGCCGACGTGGAACGCCTCACCCGCATCGCCGAGGTGCTGCAGCGCCTGGGCGGGGACTACCGCGTCACGCTCGACGGCAACGAAACCTTCACCGACGCCACCAGCCTGGGCAAGTTCTGGCAGGCGCTGCGCACCACGCCCGCGCTGGCCGATCTGCTGCGCCGCACCCTGCTGCTGGAGCAGCCCCTGGCGCGCGCGGTGGCGCTGCGCGAATCGATCGCCTCGCTGGGCATCGGCGTGCCGGTGATCCTGGACGAGTCCGACGACCACGCGGCCGCGCTCGACGAGGGCCTGGCGTTGGGTTACCACGGCATCTCCAGCAAGGCCTGCAAGGGCATCTACCGCTCGCTGCGCAACGCGCACCGCATCGCGCAGGACCCGCGCCTGCTGCTCTCGGGCGAAGACCTCACCTGCCAGGCCGGCCTGGCGGTGCAGCAGGACACCCTGCTCGCGGCCAGCCTGGGCGTGCGCCACATCGAGCGCAACGGCCACCACTACGTGGACGGCTTCGGCACCGCGCCCGCCGACGAAGCGTTGGCCTTCGCCCGCGCCCACCCCGGCTTCTACGAAACCACGGCGGGCCGCCCCCACCTGGCGGTGCGCCAGGGCCAGCTCGACCTGCACGCCCTGCACGCGCCGGGCTTCGCCACCGCGGCGACGCCGCAATGGCGCAGCCTGCAGGCCATTGCCTGAAATTTCACCGAATGGTTAATTGACGGCGGTCTGCGGCTCACCGCAGACCGCCGTGGCCGCGGGGGTCGAGCCGCGCTCGGGCGCGCCGACGCCCGTAGAACCAAGGGAAAACCCTGAACTCGATGCCCACAATCTTCGCTTGCGCATCTTTCGCGACCGCTTCTATAATTTCCTCTATTCACTGATTGGTGAATTAAACCAACAACCAGCCCTTTTTCACTGGAGACAAGCATGAAACTGATTCACGCCACCGCCCTGGCCGCGTTCGCTCTCGCCACCAGCCTGCCCGCCGCCGCGCAGCAGGCCTACCCGAACAAGGCCATCCGCGTGATCGTGCCGTTCGCCGCGGGCAGCACCACGGACATCATTGCGCGCGCGATCACGGACAAGATGAGCCAGAGCATGGGCCAGCCCATCGTGGTGGACAACCGCGGTGGCGCCAGCGGCACCATCGGCCAGGCGGCTGTGGCCACGGCCGCGCCCGATGGCTACACCATCATGATCCACTCGTCTTCGCACACGGTGAGCCCCTCCACCTTCGCCAAGCTGTCCTTCGACACGGTGAACGATTTCGCGGGCGTCACCCCGATCTCCTCCACCCCCAACGTGCTGGTGATCGCCCCGAGCAGGAACCTCAAGACGCTGCCGCAGCTGGTGGCCAACGCCAAGGCCAACCCCGGCAAGATGAACTTCGCCTCCGCCGGCCAGGGCAGCGCCACCCACCTCAACGCCGAGAAGTTCAAGATGGCCGCGCAGATCGACGCGGTGAACATCCCCTTCAAGGGCTCCGCCGAGGCCGTCACCGAAGTGCTCGCCGGCCGCGTGGACTACTACTTCTCGCCCATCGCCCCGGTGATCGGCCAGATCAAGGAAGGCCAGCTGCTGGCCCTGGCCGTGGGCTCGCCGCGCCGCGCCAGCGCCCTGCCCGACGTGCCCACCACCGCCGAAGCCGGCGTGCCCGGCTCCGAATTCAACTTCTGGATCGGGATGATGGCCCCGGCCAAGACGCCGCGCGACGTCGTCAACCGCCTGCACGACGAAGTCGTCAAGGCCCTGGCCACGCCCGAAGTGAAGGAACGTTTCCTCAAGCTGGGCGCCGATGCCTGGACGCTCAAGCCCGAGCAGTTCGATGCCTACATCAAGGAAGAAATCAAGAGCAACGCCGTGCTGGTGAAAGCCGCCGGCCTGCAAGTGACCAACTGACCCCGGCCCCGGGGTTTTCAAAGCGAAGAGAAGGAATTCGACAATGGCCGTTCAACAACTCGGGATCATCATGCACGGCGTGACCGGACGCATGGGCATGAACCAGCATCTGATCCGCTCCATCTGCGCGATCCGCGCGCAAGGCGGTGTGACGCTCTCCAACGGCGACCGGGTCATGCCCGACCCCATCCTGGTCGGCCGCAACGCCGAGAAGATGGAAGCGCTGGCCAAGGCCCACAACATCCCGCGCTGGGGCACCGACCTCGATGCCGCGCTGGCCAACAAGAGCGACACCATCTTCTTCGACGCCGGCACCACGCAGATGCGCCCCACCCTGCTGGCCAAGGCCATCCGCGCCGGCAAGCACGTGTACTGCGAGAAGCCGATCGCCACCAACCTCAACGAGGCGGTGGAGATCGCGCGCCTGGCGCAGAGCTCGGGCCTCAAGCACGGCGCCGTGCAGGACAAGCTGTTCCTGCCCGGGCTGCGCAAGCTCGACATGCTGCGCCGCGCCGGCTTCTTCGGCCGCATGCTCAGCGTGCGCCTGGAGTTCGGCTACTGGGTGTTCGAAGGCGACCTGCAGCCGATCCAGCGCCCGAGCTGGAACTACCGCAAGGAAGACGGCGGCGGCATGATCCTGGACATGATGTGCCACTGGCGCTACGTGCTGGACAACCTGTTCGGTGAAGTGAAGTCGGTCTCTTGCATCGGCACCACGCACATCCCGACCCGCTGGGACGAAGCCGGCAAGCCTTATGAGTGCACCGCCGACGACGCGGCCTACGCCACCGCCGAACTCACGGGCCACAACGGCGAAAACGTGATCGCGCAGCTCAACATGAGCTGGGCCACCCGCGTGAACCGCGACGACCTCGTGACCTTCCACGTCGACGGCACGCACGGCTCCGCCGTCGCCACGCTGACCGGCTGCAAGGCGCAAAGCCGCGTGAACACGCCGCGCCCGGTGTGGAACCCGGACGTCAAGCAGACCATGAACTTCTCCGATCAATGGCAGGACGTGCCGGACACGCAGGTGTACGACAACGGTTTCAAGATCCAGTGGGAACACTTCATCCGTCACGTGGTGGAGAACGAGCCCTACAAGTGGACGCTGCCCGAAGGCGCCAAGGGCGTGCAGCTGGTGGAAGCCGCGCTGGAAAGCTGGGAGCAGCGCCGCTGGGTCGACGTGCCCGAACTCAAGGTGTGACGCCATGGCACTCTCCCTGAAACTGCCCAGCGCCTCGGGCAAGGTCGAGGCCTACACCCTGCGCGGCACCACCCCGGTGAAGCCCGCGCCGGGCGTGAAGTTCAACCGCATCGCCTACTCCGCCGCCCACGTGGTGGCCGACCCGCTCGCCGCCGTCGATCCCTGGCTGCAGTGCGCGGTGGACTGGGACGCGACCATCGCCTACCGCCAGCGGCTCTGGTCCCTGGGCCTGGGCGTGGCCGAAGCCATGGACACCGCGCAGCGCGGCATGGGCCTGGACTGGCCCACCTCGCTGGAGCTGATCCGCCGCTCGCTCGACGCCGCCAAGGACGTGCCCGGCGCGCTGGTGGCTTCGGGCTGCGGCACCGACCACCTCGCGCTGGAGAACGTGAAGACGGTCGATGAAGTCATCGCCGGCTACGAAGAGCAGATGGCCGCCATCGAGAAGCTCGGCGGCAAGCTGATCGTGATGGCCAGCCGCGCCCTGGCCCGCGTGGCCAAAAGCCCGGCCGACTACGAGCGCGTGTACGACCGCATCCTGAGCCAGGCCAAGCAGCCCGTGGTGCTGCATTGGCTGGGCGACATGTTCGACCCCGCGCTCAAGGGCTACTGGGGCGACAACGACCCCGACAAGGCCATGGACACCGCGCTGGCCGTGATCGCCGCGCACCCGGACAAGGTGGACGGCATCAAGATCTCCCTGCTCGACAAGGACAAGGAAATCGCGATGCGCCGCCGCCTGCCCTCGGGCGTGCGCATGTACACCGGCGACGACTTCAACTACGCCGAGCTCATCGCCGGTGACGGCTTCGGCGCCGAGAAGACGCACGGCCAGAGCGACGCGCTGCTGGGCATCTTCGACGCCATCGCCCCCGCCGCCAGCGCCGCGCTGGGCGAACTCGCGCAAGGCAACCTGCAGAAGTTCCACGACATCCTCGGCCCCACGGTGCCGCTGTCGCGCCACATCTTCGCCGCGCCCACGCGCTTCTACAAGACCGGCGTGGTCTTCATGGCCTGGCTCAACGGCCACCAGTCGCACTTCACCATGGTCGGTGGCCAGCAGAGCACGCGCTCGCTGCCGCACTTCGCCGAGCTGTTCCGCCTGGCCGATGCGGCCAACCTGCTGGAGCAGCCCGAGCTGGCCGTGCGCCGCATGGGCACGCTGCTGGCCCTGCACGGCGTGGAGGCCTGATCAATGCGCGACTTCTCCCAAGACCACCGCTGGCTCTCGCTCAACACCGCCACGGTGCGCAAGAGCCGGGGGCAGGACCTGCCGCTCGATCAGATCCTGGACGCCTGCGCGCGCCACGGCATCCCGGCCATCTCACCGTGGCGGGACCAGGTCGCCGCCGTCGGGCTGAAGACCATCTCGGCCCAGGTGAAGTCGCTCGGCCTGAAGCTCTCGGGCTACTGCCGGGGCGGCATGTTCCCGGCGGTGGACGCCGCCGGGCTGCAGGCCGCGCGCGACGACAACCGCCGCGCGGTGGACGAGGCCTGTGAACTGAACGCACCTTGCCTGGTGCTCGTAGTCGGCGCCTTGCCCGGCGCGCTGGCTGGTCAAGCCGCGCACAAGGACATCGGCCGCTCGCGCCAACAGGTGAGCGAAGGCATCGCCGAACTGCTCGAGTACGCCAAGGCCAACGGCATGCCGCTGGCCATCGAACCCCTGCACCCCATGTACGCGGCCGACCGCGCCTGCATCAACACCATGGAGCAGGCGCTGGACGTGTGCGACACGCTCGACCCGGGCCAGAGCGGCGCGATCGGCGTGGCGGTGGACGTGTACCACGTGTGGTGGGACCCCAAGCTGCAGGCGCAGATCGAACGCGCGGGCAAGAACCGCCTGCTGGCTTTCCACGTGTGCGACTGGCTCACGCCCACCACCGATCTGCTCAACGACCGGGGCATGATGGGCGACGGCGTGATCGACATCCCGCGCATCCGGGGCTGGGTGGAAGCGCAGGGCTTCGCCGGCTTCAGCGAGGTGGAGATCTTTTCCACCGGCAACTGGTGGAAGCGCGATCACGACGAGGTCTTGAAAACCTGCATCGAGAGGCACCGCAGCGTGGTGTGACAAAACAAGGGCCCGCATGTCGGGCCCTTGTTTTTTTTGGACGGCGAGGTTTCAGCGCAGGGTGGAGGTCTCGGTGCTTGCCGCCAGCACGGCCGCCACCGGACTGCCCCGACGCTCGGCCTCGTCGGCCAGGATCAGCGAGCCTGTGGTGCGCTGTTGCAGGCGGCGCTGTTCGCCACGCTGCGTGACGTCGTTCAACACCGAGACGAACCACATCAGCAACAAGCCGGCGGCCGCAAACAGCAGCCAGATCAGCGCGTTGGAGAAGAAACCGAACCAGGAGTCGTCCCGGTTGCCAGGCAGGTAGGCGGCGTTGCGGTTCATGGAAGTCTCCTCGATGCGTTGTTGGCTTGAACGCATGATCCCAGCGGCGGCCAGCCCGGCCTGTCGGCACAACCCGCCGCCCGCTGTAGGAGCCAGCCGACAAGGGCAGGCTTGACCCTCCAGCGGCTCCAGGGTTTCAAATAAGCCCATGAGCGACAAAACCCTGACACCGAGCCCCGCCGAATCCACCGTGCTGCACGTGCCCAGCATGTGTTGCGCGGCCGAGTTCAACCTGGTGGAAAAGGAACTGCGGCGCGTGGACGGCGTGCACGACGTGGCGCCCGACTTCATCCGCCGCTCGGTGCGCATCCAGCACAGCGCGATTCCCGAGCCCGAGCTGCTGGCGGCGGCGGCCCGCTCGGGCTTCGAGGTGCGCCCGGGACGCGCGGCGCCCCAGGGCAAGGGCCTGGCGTCGATCGGCATCCGCACGGTGGATGCGACGCCCCCCGCGCCCGCCAGCCATGCGGCGCATGACCACGACCATGAACACGACCACAAGGACGGCCATGACCACGAGGAAGGACATGGCCACACGCACGCCAACGACACCTCGCCCTGGAAGCTCGCCGTGGGTGGCGTGCTGGCGCTGGCGGCGGAGGTGGTGGCGCTGGCCTATGGCGATGCCTCGTTCGGGGCGGTGGCCTTCGCGCTGGGCGCCATTGCCCTGGCCGGTCTGGACACCTACCGCAAGGGCCTCGTCGCCCTGCGCCGCTTCAACCTGAACATCAACGCCCTGATGACCGTGGCGGTGACGGGCGCCGCCATCCTGGGCCAGTGGCCCGAAGCGGCGATGGTCATGGTGCTGTTCGCCATCGCGGAAATGATCGAAGAGAAATCGCTGGACCGCGCGCGCCGCGCCATCGAAGGCCTGATGGCGATGGCGCCCGAGATGGCCACGGTGCAGCACGGCTCGGCCTGGCGGGAGGTGCCGGCGGCCGCGGTGGCGCTGGGAGCGACCGTTCGCGTGCGCCCGGGGGAACGCATCGCGCTCGACGGCACCGTCACCTCCGGCTCGTCGGCGGTGGACCAGGCCGCCATCACGGGCGAGAGCGTGCCGGTGGACAAGCAGGCCGGCGACAAGCTGTTCGCCGGCACCATCAACCAGAACGGCGAGTTGCTCTACCAGGTGACGGCCAAGGCTGACGACTCGACGCTGGCCCGCATCATCCGCGCGGTGCAGGAGGCCCAGGCCAGCCGCGCGCCGACCCAGCGTTTCGTGGACACCTTCGCGCGCTATTACACGCCGGCCGTGTTCGCGGTGGCCATCGCCATCGCGGTGCTGCCGCCGCTGCTGACCGGCGCGGACTGGCTCACCTGGGTCTACCGGGCGCTGGTGCTGCTGGTCATCGCCTGCCCCTGCGCGCTGGTGCTGTCCACGCCGATCTCCGTCGTGTCCGGGCTGACCGCTGCCGCCCGGCGCGGCATCCTGGTCAAGGGCGGCCTGTACTTGGAGCAAGGCCACCGGCTGAAGGTGCTGGCCCTGGACAAGACAGGCACGCTGACGCAGGGCCGACCGGTGGTGACCGACGTGCAGGCGCTGCAGGGCAGCGAAGACGAGGTGCTGGCGCTGGCGGTGTCGCTGTCCGGGCGCAGCGACCACCCGGTGTCCAAGGCGATTGCCGCGCGCGGCACCGGCGCCGTGCGAGAGGTCACCGGTTTCCAGGCGCTGCAGGGGCGCGGCATCGAAGGCCGCATCGCGAACGAGCGCTACCGCCTGGGCAACCACCGCCTGGTCGAAGAATCGGCGGCGTGTTCGCCCGAGCTGGAGGCGAAGCTGGACGCGCTGGAGGCGCAGGGCAAGACGGCGGTGGTGCTGGTGCGCGGCAAGGTGCCCATCGCCATCTTCGCGATCGCCGACCAGGTGCGCCCGGAAAGCGTGGAGGCCGTCGCGCAGCTGAAGCAACTGGGCGTTCGCCCGGTGATGCTGACCGGCGACAACCGGCACACGGCCGAGGCGATCGCGCGGCAGGTCGGCATCGAGGACGTGCGCAGCGAGCTGCTGCCGCAAGACAAGCTCAAGGCGATTCAGGAACTCTCGGCCGGCGACACGGTGGTGGGCATGGTGGGCGACGGCATCAACGACGCACCGGCGCTCGCCCAGGCCCACATCGGCTTTGCCATGGGCGCCGCGGGGACCGACACCGCGATCGAGACGGCCGACGTGGCCCTGATGGACGACGACCCGCGCAAGCTCGCCGAGTTCATCGACCTGTCCCGCGCCACCAGGGCCGTGCTGTGGCAGAACATCACCCTTGCCCTGGGCATCAAGGTGGTGTTCCTGAGCCTCGCGGTGGTGGGTGAGGCCACGCTGTGGATGGCGGTGTTCGCCGACATGGGCGGCAGCCTGCTTGTGGTGTTCAACGGCCTGCGGCTGCTGCGCCACCGCCGGCGCTGATTCAGTAGGCGCGGTCGCGGTCCAGCAGGCCGCGCTGCACGAAGAGCGCGCGCAGCGCGTCGTGCTTGAAGACACCGCAGCGCTCCAGCACCTGGAGCGTGTTGCCGCAGCGGCTGCGCATGTGCGCGTGGCGCAGGCCCTCGCCACTCACCTTGGCCAGCACGCGTTCGGTGGCGGCGGCATCCAGGCCGGCATCGCCCAGCAGGCGGCGGTGGAAGCCGTCGTCCCAGGTGTGGAAGGCCGCGATGACCTCGGGCAGCAGGCGGCCGAAGAAGGCCTGGCTGTCGCCGTCCAGCCGGGGCCAGATCCGCTCGAACAGGTGGGCGAAGTACTTCGCATGCACCCACTCGTCTTCCAGGTGCGCGAGCAGCATGCCCTGCACCGCCGTGTGCGCCGTGCCGCGCATGACGTCGACGATGGCCTTGGTGATCATGGTCTCGCCGACGAAGCCGACCATGAACCAGGCCAGGTCGCGCCGCTGCGCCGGCACCTGGGCCGCCAGCGCCTCGATGGCCGAGATCTTCAGGCTGGGTTCGTCGCGCGCCTCCAGCGCGAACACCTCGCGGATGGCGCGGCTCGCGTGGGCCGTGAAGTAGGCGTGGTAGCCCTCGTCGGTGTACAGCTTCAACGCGTCGAGCGCGAGCGCTTCGGGCACGAAGGCGCGCAGGCGGTTTTCCGCGATGACCTGGGCCGCCACGTTGACGATGCGGTGCTCGGTGAGCGCCATGTCGTCCAGGAAATGCACCAGCCGCGCGGCGCACAGGCGGTTGCGCCGGGCCATGTCGAGGTGGCGCAGCGCCGGGTGCGACATGAGTTCGTCGGTCTGGCCGAAGACGAACCACTGCACGCTGCTGAACTCGCCCGCGCTGCCGGACAGATCGAAGTCGGTCAATGAGGGCTTGGCGCGCACCGAGGCGGTGGCGATCCAGTCCTTCAACGGCGAGTCATCGCGTTTTCGCATGCGGAGAACAACGCGGCGCGGGCGGGGCGCGGCCTGCTCAGGCCGGTTCCGACACGCGCCTGGACGGCTCGACCGCCATCGCAGCCAGCGCCTTCTGCACCACACCCTGCTGCGCATTGACCGGGCGCAACAGACGGCTGGCGATCAGGCGTTCGCAGCTGCGCTTGGTCATCGAATGCGGCCGGCCTCCCCGGCTCACGAACATGAACAGCGTGCCCTTGCTGCTGGCCCAGATGAGCTGGGCGCGCAGCCACTCGCGGTGGGAATACAGGTCCACCCAGTCGCCTTCGTGCAGGCCCACCAGGGTGGCGGCGGCGTTGATGTCTTCCAGCTCGCCCTCTTCGGCCAGGGCCGCGGCCTGCGAATCGTCCTCGCTGGCGCGGGCCTGCACCTGGGTTTCGATGAGGTCGCCGTAATCGGTCGGCATGGTGTCCTCGAAGCCGGCGGCTTCCAGCTCGCGCTTGCCCAGCCAGGGCTGGGCGCGCGGCTTCGGCTTGCGCTGCTCGGGCGTGGCGGGCAAGGTTTCGTCGAGGTCCATGGACATGGAGGACGGCACCTCCTCCAGGGGCATCGCGCCCGAGTTCTCCATCGGCGGCAGGCCGGAGTGGCTCGCGTCGGCGCGGATGCGCGCGCGGCGCAGGCCCAGCACCGGCTGGTGCAGGCGCATCAGCGCATCGAAAAAGGGCTTGGTTTCCTCGCGCGTCTTGCCCAGCATGTCCAGCCCCGCGTGCAGCGTGGCGAGCATGCCCGGCACCATGGCGAACAACTCCTTGGGCCGCTTGAGCGTGACTTCCTTCTTCACGCTCCACAGCAGGTTGGACACCACCTTGCGGTAGCCGCCGGGGTCGGCCTCGTCCGGCTCGTTGAGCTTGGCCGAGGCGATCACCAGCGACCAGGGGCCGTAGAGGAAATCGAGGATCACCCCGGGCGCGTTGTCCACGTCGGGCCGCTGGCTCAGGTCCCAGGCGATCTGGTCCGCCATGGCCTGCCGCTCTTCGGCATAGCGGATGGACTGCAGGCTGTTGTCCTGCAGCGCGAGTTCCTTCTGGTCCTGCGCTTCCCAACCCTGCCGCAGCTCGGTGAGCACGTCGGCGAACGGCTGGGGGTCGCGGGTGGCGGTGGCGTTGAGCTCGTTGAACGCGCTCTGCACCGGCTGGAAGAAGCTGTCGAACTCGGGCGCGAACTCGTCGTTGAACTTGAAGCTGCGCTGCGCCACGCTCTCGATCAGGCGCCGCGCTGGGTGTTCGTCTTCGTTGAAGAAGCGCGGGTTGGCCATGGCCAGGCGCAACAGCGCCGGCTCCAGCGCCACCACCGATTCGCGCACCGGCCCCAGCAGCAGCGGGTCGCTCGCCACCTGGCTGACCAGCGTGCGCACCAGGTCCAGGCCCACGGCCTGGCTGACGCGCTGCGCCTTCTGCTTGAGGTGCATGAGCACGCGCGAGCGCTCGTGCGCGGCGGCGTAGGTGCCCCAGGCCTTGTGGCTGAGCTGGCTGGAGATGCCGATCTCGCGCGCCGGCCGGTCCACCACCGGCAGGTCGCGGTACTGCGTCTGCTGCTCCAGGATCATGGACTCGTCGAGCACCGGGATCGCGGCAAACGCCTCGATGGCGGCGAGCTCTTCGCTCACCTGCTCGTAGTAGTCCGGGGTCAGGTGGCGGTCGAAGTGTTTGCCGCCCTGCTTCAGGAAGTCATGGAAGACCTGGTGGTCTTCGCCCGGCTGCATGCGCGCCAGCGTCTGCATGGACGGCAGCGGATCGGCACTGGCCCAGCCCGGAGCGTGGTGGCCGCTGCCCCCGGTGTCGCCGGCGTCCTGCCACTGGCTGCTGGGCGGGACGCCCAGCCCGGCCGCGCGGGACGACGTGCCCAGGTTGCCCGAGCGCGTGGACAGGCCGCCGGATCGGGTGGACGCGCCCGACTCTTCCACCAGCCGCACGCGGTAGCCGGCTTCCTGCACGTTGGCGCGCTGCAGGATCAGCGCCACGCGCTCGTAGAGTTTCTGCAGCTCGCGGGCCAGCGCATCGCCCATGTGCCGCAACCACAGGGCGCGCACCTCGGGCTCGGATTCGGCCGAGGCCATGAGCTCGCGCAGCGCCCGCACGAAGACCGAGGGCCGCATGGGGTTGCGCTCGGCCTGCACCGTCTGCAGGCCGATCACCGAACTCATCAGGGCATCGAGCACACCGAGTTGCTGCTCCACCACCGGCATGAGGCTGTGCACCAGCCGGGCCGATTCGAGCGACTCGTTGACCGCGTCGTCCTCCACCAGCGACAGCAGGGAGGACTCGGACAGCAGGGCCGGGCGCGAGCTGTTCATCTCGGGCGAGGCCATCAGGGCATCGCGCAGGTGCTGCGAGAAGCTGCGCCCCCACTGGATCTTGTTCTGCAACAGACCCCACCAGGCCAGCGCGAGGCGGTCGCGCTGCGCGACTTCCTTGGAGGCTTTTTCCGCGGCCTGCAGGCTGGCGATGGCCGAGTCGGCGCAGCGCGCCAGCATGTCGGGCGCGCCAGAGAGTGCTTCCTGAAAGCACTGCTGCAGCAAACGGGAGGGCGCCGTCATGGGCGGTGTGCGGGAATCGGCCGGGTGGGTATATGTATCAAGATGCTTTTATACCCGCTGGCAAGGCCCACCGCGTGAAGGCCGGCAAATATTCGGCAGCCGGGCACAACACCGGCATCGGCGGCGCCCGGGTGGCCGGCCGGCTTCAGGCCGGCGCCAAAACGGTGCGCCGCACCCGGCGCACGTTGAAAGCACTCGCGATGAGCACCGCCTGCACCACCGCCAGGCCGATCAGCACGCCCTGGAACTGGCCGTGGTCCATGAGCACGCCGAAGATCAGCGGCGAGATGGCCTGGCCGATGTCCAGCCCGGAATACACCACGCCGTACACACGGCCGGTGGCGTTGTCGGGCGTGGACTTCTTCACCAGCAGGTCGCGCGAAGGGCCCGCGATGCCGGCCGAGAAGCCCATGGCGCCGAACAGCACCGGCACCACCGCCGCCGGCACATGGGCAAAGGCCAGCACCAGCGCGATGACCGCCGCCAGGCCAAAGCCCACGCCCACCACGCGCTCGCAGCGCGCCGGATCGGACGCGAGGAAGCCACCCAGCACCATGCCGCCGGCCGCGCAGACCATGTAGATCGTCAGGCACACCGCCACCAGCGCGAGCGGCACGCCGTGCAGCTGGCGCGCGGCTTCGGGCGCGAAAGCCTGCACCACGCTGAGCGCCATGGCATAGAAAAAGAAGAAACCGAAACACATCCACACCGCCGGGATGCGCAGGAAGGCCGTGGAGCTTTCCGTGGCCGCGTGGGCCGGTCCCTGAACCGGCTTGGGCGCGGCCGGCAGGCTGAGGCGCTCGCGGTTGAACCACAGCACGGCCAGCACCGCGAAGGCCAGCACACCCGCGCTGGCCAGCGCCGCGCGCCAGGAAAAGGCCAGCGCGATCGGCACCATCATGGCCGGCGCCAGCGCCCAGCCCAGGCTGCCGGTGATGCCGTGCACGCTGTAGGCGTGCCCCAGGCGGGGCGCGCTCACCTTGCGGTTGAGCAGGGTGTAGTCCACCGGGTGGAACACCCCGTTGCCGATGCCGGCCACGATGGCAAAGAAGGCCATCATCCAGTAGCCGGTGCTGGCCGCGAACCCGAAAGCCGCCACGCCCAGCAGCGCCAGGCCGGCGAACAGCACCGGGCGGGGACCGAGGCGGTCCACCACGAAACCCGAGGCGGTCTGCACCGCGCACGAGGTGACGAAGAAGATGGTCATCAGGAAACCCAGTTCCGCGTAACTGGCGTTGAACGCGTCCTTGAGCCAGGGGAACAGCGGCGCGAGCAGCAGCTGGCTGAAATGGCTGACCATGTGGGCCAGACCTACCAGCCCGATGAGGCTGGCGTCCTGCCGCAGGGCCACGGGCGGCGACAGGGATGAGGTGGTGCTGGAGGAAGACATGGCGTGATCGTAGATCGGCCCGACTTCGCCGAATCGCGACGATCTGTCAGAATTCGTTGAAAATCCGCCAACGCACCAAAACGATGCCTCAGCGCCCTCGCCCCGGCCCCACGCTCCTCGGAGACACCGATCCCTTCACGCCCGACGCGGCCCGCCCGGTGCGCGTGCGCGCCCGCGACCTGAGCGCGGACACCCACTTCGAACCGCACCGCCACCCCTGGGGGCAGTTGGCCTACTGCGCCACGGGCATCGTGCAGGCGATGGCCTCTCCCGACGACCCGAGCCTGCAGGCGGTGACCTACATCGTGCCGCCCTCGCGCGCCGTGTGGATTCCGCCCGGCATGCGCCACGCCGTCACGGTGCGCGAGGCCGCCGAGCTGCGCACGCTCTACATCCACGCGGGCGCCGCGCCCGCCGGCTGGACGGCCTGCCGCATGATCGTCGTCTCCCCCCTGTTGCGCGAGCTGATCCAGGCCATGGACGCGGCCACGCGGCGCGCGGCCGAACCGGCGCGCGACCGCCTGCTGACCGATCTGGTGCTCGACGAGCTGGCGCACGCCGACACCCAGACCCTGGGCGTGCCGCTGCCGCGCGACAAGCGGCTGCGCGCCTTGTGCGAGGCGGTGCTGCGCGCACCCGGCGAACGCGCCACGCTGGCCGAGTGGGCGGCCGACACCGGGGCGAGCGAACGCACCGTGGCGCGGCTGTTCCGCGAAGAACTGGGCACCACCTACCAGCAGTGGCGGCAGCAGGCGGTGCTGGCACACGCCTTGCCTATGCTCGCCCGGGGCATGCCCATCGGTCAGGTGGCGGCGGCCACGGGTTACGCCAGCGACAGTGCGTTCAGCGCGATGTTCAAGGCGGCCATGGGCCATCCGCCAACGCGCTGGGGCTTGCGGGCCGACGGCCAGCAGCGCTGAAGGAGACTCGGCGCGGCCGTCTTTCCGCCCTTCAAGGAGCTGTCATATCTGACAGGCAGCATGGGACATGCTCGGGCCAGAATGGTGCCGAGATTCGGGGAGTAAAAAGATGGAATGCAGCAACCAACGCTACGTGAAGACATCCCGCGCCTGGGACGCCCTCACCTGGCCCGACCGACTGGGCCGCCAGACACACACCGTCCTGTTGCTGGCCAACGGCAGGCGCAGCGAGCAGGAACTGGTGGGCCTGCTGGGCAACGATGTGAAAGAACTTCTGCAGCGTTTGCAGCAAGAAGGTTTGCTGCAGTGCGCCACGACCGGGGCCACGGCGGAGACCGACGACGACGCGGTGGCGGGCGCCTGACTCAGAGCCAGCGCTTGAGCAGCCCCATCACACGCAGGAACCGCGCCCCATACGGCGGGTAGAACAGCCAGCCCATCGCCCAGCGCGATTGCACCAGCACCGGCTTCTGCTGCGTGAAGCGCAGGAAGCCGGCCTCGCCGTGGTACGAGCCCCAGCCGCTTTCGCCCACGCCACCAAAAGGCAGGCCTTCGTGCGCGATGTGCATCAGCGTGTCGTTCACCGTCACGCCACCGCTGACCGTGCGGTTCAGCAAGCGGTCGCGCGCAGCGGTGTCGCTGCCGAACCAGTACAGCGCCAGCGGTCGGGGTCGCAAGTTGATGAAGGCGATGGCGTCGTCGATGCCGTCGTAGGCCACCACCGGCAGGATGGGGCCGAAGATTTCTTCGCCCATCAGGCGCAGGCCCGGCGCCGCATCGAACACCAGCACGGGGTTCATCTGGCGCGCACCGCCGCTGGTGCCACCGGGTGGCGCCACATTCACCACGCGCGCGCCGCCGGCCTGGGCTTCGTCCAGCAGCGCGACCAGGCGCGCCTGATGCCGCTCGCTCACGATGGCGGCGTAGTCGGGGTTGCCCGCGATCCTGGGGAACAGGCGCGCCACGGCGGCGGTGTAGGCGCGTTCGAACTCGGCCTCCCGGTCGCGCGGCAGGAGCACGTAGTCGGGCGCGATGCAGGTCTGGCCAGCGTTGAGCAGCTTGCCGTGCGCGATCTTGACGGCCGCATCGTTCAGGTCGCACGAGGCATCGATCACGCAGGGTGACTTGCCGCCCAGCTCCAGCGTGGTGGGCGTGAGGTTGGCCGCCGCGGCCGCCGCCACCTGGCGGCCGACCTGGGTGGAGCCGGTGAAGAACAGGTGGTCGAACGGCAGGCGGGAGAAGTCCTGCGCCACGTCCGGCCCGCCCAGCACCACGCTGAACTCGTCGGCCGCGAAAGCCTGCTGCACCAGCGTGGCCATGAGGGCCGAGGTGTGGGGCGTGAGTTCGCTTGGCTTGAGCATCACGCGGTTGCCGGCCGCCAGCGCCGTGGCGGCCGGGCCGAACGTAAGTTGCAGCGGGTAGTTCCAGGGACCGATGACGCCGACCACGCCCAGGGGCTGGCGCTGGATGTGGGCCCGCGCGGGCTGCAGGTAGAGCGGCGTGGCCACGCGCTGCGGCTTCATCCAGCCGGGCAGGTGCTTGTGCAGCTGGGCCATACCCGCGCGCAGCACGAACAGGTCCGCCGCCTCGGTGAGCTGCGGCGAGCGCACGCCGAAGTCGGCCGCCACCGCCTCGGCCAGGGCCGGCGCGTGGCTGTCGATCAGGGCACGCAGTCGGGCCAGCCGGTCGCGCCGCAATGCCAGTGGCACGTCCACCTGGGCGCGGCTGGCGTTGTACTGCGCGTCGAACAGCGCCCGCAGAGGCAGGGAGGGAGGGATCTGGGTCATGGGTTTCATGATAGGCCGCCCCTCCCGTCAAGGGTAGGGCCCCTCCCCCATCCACGACGGACGGAGGAGCCCCCTGCCTCAGGCCTGCACGACGCCGTCGCCGAACTCGAACACGCCGGGGTTCTGCACCGGGTCCACGTCCACCGGAATGGACGACTTCGGTGGGTAGCGCCCTTCGAGCAGGAACTTCGAGAGCGGGTTCTCGATGCGCTGCTGGATCGCGCGCTTGAGCGGGCGCGCGCCGAAGACCGGATCGAAGCCGACCTTGGCCAGCTCGGCCAGGGCCGCCGGCGAGACATCCAGGTGCAGGTCCATCCTGGCCAGACGCGCTTCGAGCACCTTGAGCTGGATCGCGGCGATCGATTCGATGTGCTTCGCGTCGAGCGCGTGGAACACCACCGTCTCGTCGATGCGGTTGAGGAACTCGGGCCGGAAGTGGTTCTTGAGTTCGTCCCAGACCGCTTCCTTCACCTCGTCGTACGGTGCACCGACCATGGCCTGGATCATGTGCGAGCCGATGTTGCTCGTCATGACGATCACGGTGTTCTTGAAGTCCACGGTGCGGCCCTGGCCGTCGGTCAGACGGCCGTCGTCGAGCACCTGCAGCAACACGTTGAACACGTCGGGGTGGGCCTTCTCGACCTCGTCGAGCAGCACCACGCTGTAGGGCTTGCGGCGCACGGCTTCGGTGAGGTAACCGCCCTCCTCGTAGCCCACATAGCCGGGCGGCGCGCCGATCAGGCGCGCGACCGAATGCTTCTCCATGAACTCGCTCATGTCGATGCGGATGAGGTGGTCTTCGCTGTCGAACAGGAAACCGGCCAGCGCCTTGCACAGCTCGGTCTTGCCCACGCCCGTGGGGCCGAGGAACAGGAAGGAGCCGGTCGGGCGATTCGGGTCGGACAGGCCCGAGCGCGAACGGCGGATGGCGTTGGCGACGGCACCGATGGCCTCGTCCTGGCCGACCACGCGCTCGTGCAGCTTGCCTTCCATCAGCAACAGCTTGTCGCGCTCGCCCTGCATGAGCTTGGACACCGGGATGCCGGTGGCGCGCGCCACGACCTCGGCGATCTCTTCCGCGCCGACCTGGGTGCGCAGCAGCTGCGGGCGGCCCTTGCCGTCCTTGTTCAGCGCCTTGCCCGACTCGACGGCCTGCGCGTCCTTCAGGCGCTTTTCCAGCTCGGGCAGCTTGCCGTACTGCAGCTCGGCGACCTTGTTGAAATCGCCCTTGTCGGTGAAGGTCTTGATCTGCGAGCGGATGCGGTCCATCTCTTCCATCACGTCCTTGGAGCCGAGCGCGGCGGCCTTCTCGGCCTTCCAGATCTCGTCGTAATCGGAGATCTCTTTTTCCAGCCGCGCGATCTCTTCCTCGATCAGGCCAAAGCGCTTCTGCGAGGCCTCGTCCTTCTCGCGGCGCACGGCTTCGCGCTCGATCTGCAGCTGGATCAGGCGGCGGTCGAGCCGGTCCATCACCTCGGGCTTGGAATCGAGTTCGATCTTGATCTTGGACGCGGCCTCATCGATCAGGTCGATCGCCTTGTCGGGCAGGAAACGGTCGGTGATGTAGCGGTGGCTGAGTTCGGCCGCGGCCACGATGGCCGGGTCGGTGATCTGCACGCCGTGGTGCACCTCGTACTTCTCCTGCAGGCCGCGCAGGATGGCGATGGTCGCCTCCACGCTGGGCTCGCCCACGAGGATCTTCTGGAAGCGGCGCTCCAGCGCGGCGTCCTTCTCGATGTACTTGCGGTATTCATCAAGCGTGGTGGCGCCCACGCAATGCAGTTCGCCGCGCGCCAGGGCCGGCTTGAGCATGTTGCCCGCGTCCATCGCGCCTTCGGCCTTGCCCGCGCCCACCATGGTGTGCAGCTCGTCGATGAAGACGATGGTCTGGCCCTCGTCCTTGGCCAGTTCGTTGAGCACGGTCTTGAGGCGTTCCTCGAACTCGCCACGGAACTTGGCGCCGGCCAGCAATGCGGCCATGTCCAGGCTCAGCACGCGCTTGCCCTTGAGCGAGTCGGGCACTTCACCGGCCACGATGCGCTGCGCCAGGCCTTCGACGATGGCGGTCTTGCCCACGCCGGGTTCGCCGATGAGCACGGGGTTGTTCTTGGTGCGGCGCTGCAGCACCTGGATGGCGCGGCGGATCTCGTCGTCGCGGCCGATCACCGGGTCGAGCTTGCCCAGGCGGGCGCGCTCGGTGAGGTCCAGCGTGTATTTCTTGAGCGCCTCGCGCTGGCCTTCGGCCTCGGGGCTGTCCATCTTCTGCCCGCCGCGCACGGCGGTGATGGCCGCTTCCAGACTCTTGCGGTTCAGGCCGTTTTCATTGGCGATGCGGGCGAGTTCGCCCTTGCTGTCGGCCACGGCGAGCAGGAAGAGCTCGCTGGCGATGAACTGGTCGCCGCGCTTGATCGCCTCTTTTTCGGTGGCCTGCAGCAGCTTGGCCAGCTCGGGGCCGACCTGCACCTGGTCCTGCCCCTGCACTTCGGGCAGGCGCTTGACCGCCGCTTCCGCGGCCTTGGCCAGGCCCAGCACGTTCACGCCCGCGCGCTGCAACAGCGACTGCGGGCCGTCGGCCTGGCGCAGCAAGGCCAGCAACAGGTGGGCGGGCTCGATGTAGGCGTTGTCGGCGCCCAGGGCCAGGGTTTGCGCTTCGCCGAGGGCTTCCTGGAACTTGGTGGTGAGTTTGTCGAGACGCATGAAAAGGCTCTCCGTGAATTCAGAACTGCATCACACATGGCGCTGATCCCCGGGTTTTCAAGGCGCGGCACCCGCTGCCGCCACCTGGGTTGACGCCGATCAAACCGACGCAGGGTCGGGCCGTCGCCAGTAAGCGTAAGCCCAGGCCGTGGAAAAGCCCAGCCGCTGGTAGAGCGCGAGCGCCGGTGCGTTGCTGGCGTCGACCTGCAGGAAGGCTTGCGGAATGCCGCGTTGCGCCGCCTCCCGGGCCATCGCGCGCAGCAAGCGCCCAGCCAGGCCGCGGCCGCGCTGCGCGGCCGCGGTGCGCATGCCGTGCACCCCCAGCCAGCCGTGGCCGAACGAGGCCGCGCCACAGGCCAGCGTGTGGCCGTTCTCGCGCAGGCTGGCATACCGCGTGCCCGTGGCGCGGCTCAGCGAGCGGGCACGGCTCTCGCCATCCACGGGGTCCAGGCCCTCGCCCAGGAACATGGCCATCCAGGCCGCGTCGGGCGCATCGGCCAGGACAGCGGCCGGATCGGACTCGACGTTCAGCAGCGCCTCGATCGGGGCGGTCTGCGTCAGCGTGGGTTGCTGGCGCACGAAACCCCGCTGCCGCAAGGCCTGCTGGAAGGGCTCGAACGCGGGCAGGTCCGGCAGGCGGAGCGCGGGGGTGAAGCCACGGGCCTCGTACCGCGCCAGGATCGAGGCCAGCAAGCCGAGGTCGGGCGCTGCATGGTGCAGGGGCACGGCGCTGCGCGCGCGGCCCACGGTGCCGCTGTCCATGGGCAACAACCAGCCGGGCAGCGCTTCCACCACCGCCGGCGCCACCGCCTGCAGCGTGGCGCGTTCGATGGCTTCGACGTCGGCGGCGCGGGTCATGTCAACCGTTGCGCGCCTCGATGCCCCAGCGCGCGAGCGCCGCGTCGTCGCTCACGCGGGCGTCGACCCAGCGCGCGCCCTCGGGCGTCCGTTCCTTCTTCCAGAACGGCGCCTGGGTCTTGAGGTAGTCCATGAGGAACTCGCAGGCCTGGAAGCTTTCGCCCCGGTGCGCGGAGGTCACGGCCACCATCACGATCTGGTCCAGCGGCTGCAGCAGGCCCACGCGGTGGATCACGCGCGCGCCGTACAGATCGAAACGCTGGAAGGCCTCATCGATCATGGCCTCGATCGATTTTTCGGTCATGCCTGGGTAGTGCTCCAGCTCCATCGTGCTCACGCTCTGGCCGTCGTTGCGGTCCCGCACGGTGCCGATGAAGCTGCAGACGGCGCCCACGCGCGCGTCCTGCAGGCGCAGTTGAGCGACCTCGCTGCTGAGGTCGAAGTCTTCGGTCTGGATGCGGACGCGGGGCGCCATTTCAACCACCCGTGACGGGAGGAAAGAACCCGACCTCGGCGCCCTCGGTGAGTGGGGCGGACTCTTCGCTCATGGCCTGGTTCAGGGCCACGCGCACCGCCCGGCCCGGCGCCAGCACGTCCGCGTACGCGCCCCCGCGCGCCACGAGCTCGGCGCGCAAGGCCGAGAGCGTGGTGGCCTGGGTGTCCACCGCTTCGCTGCCCATGCCCAGGGCCTCGCGGATGGCGGCGAAGTAGCGCAACTGAACTTTCATGCGAGCAGGTCCGCAAAGGAGATGTAGGACACGGGGTCGCCGTGGGCGATGGTGGTACCGGCCGGGTTGTCGACCAGGCCATCGCCCCAGACGGCGGAGGTGAGCACACCCGAACTCTGGTTGGGGAACAGGTCCAGCCCGCCCGCGGCGTTGCGGCGAACGCGCAGGAACTCGCGGCGCTTGTCGGCCCGCGCCACGGTGAAATGAGCGGGCAGCGTGGTAGCCGGCGGCAGCGCCTGGAAGCGGTTCGCCGGCACGCCTTGCAGCTTGAGCAGGAAGGGCCGCACCAGCAGCAGGAAGGTGACGAAGCTGGACACCGGGTTGCCCGGCAGGCCGATGAAATGGCAGGCAACGCCCGCCGCCGCACCCGCGCCACCATCGCGCCGCACCGTGCCGTACGCGAAGGGCTTGCCCGGTTTCATGCCGATCTGCCACAGGTCCAGGCTGCCGAGCTGTTGCACCGAGGGTTTGATGTGGTCTTCCTCGCCCACCGACACACCGCCGCTGGTGAGGATCAGGTCGTGGTGGTCGGCCGCGGTCTTGAGCGCGGCCAGCGTGGCCTCGCCCCGGTCAGGCACGATGCCGAGGTCGCTCACCTCGCAGCCCATGCGCTGGAGCAGCGTGCGCAGGAAGAACCGGTTGGAGTTGTAGATCGCGCCAGGTTTCATGGCTTCGGGCGGCACCTCGCCGGGCATCACGAGTTCGTCGCCGGTGGAGAACAGCGCCACGCGCGGCCGCGCGCTCACCAGCAGGTGCGCCAGGCCCAGGCTCGCGGCCAGGCCCAGACTGGAGGGCGACAAACGCTCGCCCCGGGCGAGCACCACGGCGCCCCGCGTCACGTCTTCGCCCGCGCGGCGCACCCATTGGCCCGCCTCGGGCACCGCCTGGATGTGCACGGCGTGGATGTCGCCCCCCACCTCGATGGTGTCTTCCTGCATCACCACGGCATCGGCCCCGGCGGGCATGGGTGCGCCGGTGAAGATGCGCGCGCAGGTGCCCGGCTCCAGGGGCTGGCCCGCGTGGCCGGCGGCGATGCGCTGGCTCACGCGCAGCACCTGGCCCGGCTCGGTCACATCGGCCACGCGCACCGCGTAGCCGTCCATGGACGAGTTGTCGTTCGGCGGCACCTGCAGGGCCGAGACCAGGTCTTGCGCGAGCACGCGGCGGTCGGCGTCGAACGTGGCGACGGTCTCGGTCGCGCTCAGCGCCTCGACACGGCCCAGCAGGTCGGTCATGGCGTCGGCCAGCGACATCAGCGGTGCGCGTGCGGGAGGTTGGGAGGCGTTCATGGCGTCGTGGAAGGCGGATGGGCCTGGTAGGCGAAGCGGTCTGCATTGTCGAGCAACCAGAGCGCCACGTCATCGGGGTGGTTCAAATCCAGCACCGTGCGTGGGGTGGGTGCGGGCAAGGCCTGCGGGCTGTCGGTCACGACGGCGACGATGCGATCGTCGGCGGGGTAACGCACCGGCTTGCCATGGGCCTCGCGCCAGACCTCGACCTTGGCGAGGTCGCTGTCCTTGAAACCCTCGACCAGCACCCAGTCCACTGCGGGGTGCAGCTCGGCGATGAGGCTGTGCACCGAGTGCTCCACGCGGTCCTGCAGCTCGCGCATGATCACCAGCCGCCGGGGCGAGGCGGCCAGCACCTCGAAGGCGCCGGCCTCGCGGTGGCGCCAGGTGTCCTTCCCCGGGTGGTCAATGTCGAAATCGTGGTGGGCGTGCTTGACCACCGAGACGCGCTGCCCGCGCAACTGCAGCGCGGGAATCAGTTGTTCGACCAGCGTGGTCTTGCCGGATCCGGAGTAGCCCGCGAATCCGACCACCTTCATGCGCGGGCGCAGTGCTCGGCGATGAAGGCCTGCACGTCGGCGGTGCGGGCCGGCATGACCTTTACCCGCTTGGGCAGGTCTTCGATGCCCTGGAACTGCGCCGGGCGATCGGGCTGGCGGCCCAGGGCTTCGACAATGGTTTCGGCGAACTTGATGGGCAGCGCGGTCTCCAGCACCACCATGGGGGTGCCGGCTTCACGGTGTTCGCGCGCCACCTTCACACCGTCGGCGGTGTGGGTGTCGATCATCAGGCGGTGGCGCTGGTACACGTCGCGAATCGTGTCGAGCCGGTTGGAATGCGTGCTCTTGCCGCTGCGAAAACCATAGTGGCTCGCGGCCTCGGCGAACACCGGGTCGGTGCTCAGGTCGAAGCGGCCCTCGCGCGACAGGCCTTCACCGAAGAAGGCCTTGACGCGATCGCCGTCGCGCCCGAGCAGGTCGAACACGAAGCGCTCGAAGTTGCTGGCCTTGGAAATGTCCATCGACGGGCTGGAGGTCTCGTGCGTGTCGGCGCTGCCGCGCACGCGGTACACGCCGGTGCGGAAGAACTCGTCGAGCACGTCGTTCTCGTTGGTGGCGACCACCAGCGTGCGGATCGGCAAGCCCATCTGGCGCGCCACATGGCCCGCGCACACGTTGCCGAAGTTGCCGCTGGGCACGGCGAACGAGACCTGCTCGGTGTCCTTCGTGGTGGCCTGGAAATAGCCAGCGAAGTAGTAGACCACCTGGGCCAGCAGGCGAGCCCAGTTGATCGAGTTGACGGTGCCGATCTTGTGGGCGCGCTTGAACGCGAGGTCGTTGCTGACGTCCTTGACGATGTCCTGGCAATCGTCGAACACGCCTTCGATCGCGATGTTGTGAATGTTCTCGTCCATCAGGCTGAACATCTGCGCCTGCTGGAACGGGCTCATGCGCCCGTGCGGGCTGAGCATGAACACGCGCACGCCGTGCTTGCCGCGCATGGCGTACTCGGCCGCGCTGCCGGTGTCGCCGGAGGTCGCGCCCAGGATGTTGAGTTCTTCACCGCGGCGCGCCAGCTCGTACTCGAACAGGTTGCCGAGCAACTGCATCGCCATGTCCTTGAAGGCCAGCGTGGGGCCGTTGGACAAGGCTTCGAGGTAGAAGCCGTCTTCGAGCTTCTTCAGCGGCACGATCTGCGGCGTGCCGAAGACCGCTTCGGTATAGGTCTTCTCGCACAGCGCGCGCAGGTCGGCGGCGGGAATGTCGTCGATGTAGAGCGACAGGATCTCGAACGCCAGCGCGGCGTAGCCCCCGGGCCGGCCGCCGTTGAACGACTCGCGCAGGCGCTGCAGCGCGATGGCATCGACCTGCGGGTAACGCTCGGGCAGGTAGAGGCCGCCGTCGGGCGCCAGGCCTTCCAGCAGGATTTCACAGAAGCGCTTGCGGTCGGCGTGGCCGCGGGTCGAGAGGTAACGCATCAGTTGAGCTCTTCCTTGCGGATGCGCACGATGGGCGCCAGCACGGTAGGCAGCGTCTGCAGTTGCGCCAGGGCGTCGTTCATGGTGCCCTCGCGCGTGTCGTGCGTGAGGATGATGAGGTCGGTGGAGGTGCCACCTTCGCCGCTCACCTCGTCGGCCTCGCGCTGCAGCACCGCGTCGATGCTGATGCCGGCGCCGGCCAGCAAACCGGTGACCTTGGCCAGCACGCCGGCCTGGTCGGCCACGCGCAGGCGCAGGTAGTAGCTCGTCACCACCTCGCTCATGGGCAGCACGGTGAGATCGCTCAAGGCGTCGGGCTGGAAGGCCAGGTGCGGCACGCGGTGGTGCGGGTCGGCCGTGTGCAGGCGGGTGATGTCCACCAGGTCGGCGATGACGGCGCTGGCGGTGGGCTCGCTGCCCGCACCCTTGCCGTAGTACAGCGTGGTGCCCACGGCGTCGCCGTTGACCACCACGGCGTTCATCGCGCCTTCCACGTTGGCGATCAGGCGTTTGCTCGGCACCAGGCTCGGGTGCACACGCAGCTCGATGCCTTTTGCCGTGCGCTTGGTGATGCCCAGCAGCTTGATGCGGTAGCCGAGCTGTTCGGCGTACTTGATGTCGGTGGCGCCCAGCTGGGTGATGCCTTCCACATAGGCCTTGTCGAACTGCACGGGAATGCCGAAGGCGATCGCGCTCATGAGCGTGACCTTGTGCGCCGCGTCCACGCCTTCGATGTCGAAGGTCGGGTCGGCCTCGGCGTAACCCAGGCGCTGCGCTTCCTGGAGCACGACGGCGAAGTCCAGGCCCTTGTCGCGCATCTCGGAGAGGATGAAGTTGGTCGTGCCGTTGATGATGCCGGCGATCCACTGGATGCTGTTGGCGGTGAGGCCTTCGCGCAGCGCCTTGATGATGGGAATGCCACCGGCCACGGCGGCCTCGAAGGCCACCATCACGCCCTTGGCCGAGGCGGCCGCGAAGATCTCGGTGCCATGCACGGCCAGCAGGGCCTTGTTCGCGGTGACCACGTGCTTGCCAGCGGCAATGGCTTCCATCACCAGGGCCTTGGCGATGCCGTAGCCGCCGATGAGCTCGATCACGATGTCGATCTCGGGGTTGGCGATCACGGCGCGTGCGTCGTTCACGACCTTCACGTCCGGGCCCACGATGGACTGCGCGCGGGCCACGTCCAGGTCGGCCACCATGGTGATTTCAATGCCACGACCGGCGCGCCGGCGAATCTCCTCCTGGTTGCGCTGAAGCACGTTGAACGTGCCACTGCCTACGGTGCCTATGCCCAGGAGGCCTACTTGGATCGGTTTCATGTCGGTCATGGTTGGGAAGCGGAAAAATCAGGTGCCGTGGCGTTTTCGCCAGCCCTCGAAAAACTTGGCCACGCGGTGGATGGCCTCGCGCAGGTCGTCCTCGTGCGGCAGGAACACGATGCGGAAATGCTGGTTGTCCGGGTAGTTGAACCCGGTGCCCTGCACCAGCATCACGCGCGTTTCCTGCAGCAGTTCCAGGAACATCTGCTGATCGTCCTCGACCGGGTACATCTTCGGGTCGAGCTTGGGGAACATGTAGAGCGCGGCCGAGGGCTTGACGCAGCTCACGCCCGGAATGGCGGTGATGAGTTCGTAGGCGAGGTCGCGCTGGCGGCGCAGGCGACCGCCTTCGCACACGAGGTCGTTGATGCTCTGGTACCCGCCCAGGGCGGTCTGGATCGCCCACTGGCCCGGCACGTTGGCGCACAGGCGCATGTTCGAGAGCATGTTCAGGCCCTCGATGTAGTCCTTGGCGGGTTTCTTGTTGCCCGAGACCACGAGCCAGCCCGCGCGGTAGCCGCACGACCGGTAGCTCTTGGACAGCGAATTGAAGGTCAGCGTGAGCACGTCGTCCGACAGGCTGGCGATGGCCGTGTGTTTGGCACCGTCGTACAGCACCTTGTCGTACACCTCGTCGGCGAAGATCACCAGCCCGTGCTCGCGCGCGAGTTCCACGATGGCCTTGAGCAGATCGTCGGAGTACAGCGCACCCGTGGGGTTGTTCGGGTTGATCACCACGATGCCCTTGGTCGCCGGCGTGATCTTGCGGCGGATGTCGTCGATGTCCGGCATCCAGCCGTTGGACTCTTCGCACATGTAGTGCACCGGCGTGCCGCCCGACAGGCTGGCCGCGGCCGTCCACAGCGGGTAGTCCGGTGCCGGCAGCAGCAGCTCGTCGCCGTTGTCCAGCAGCGCATTGGTCGCCATCACGATGAGCTCGCTCGCGCCGTTGCCGAGGTAGATGTCTTCCAGGGCCACGCCTTTGATGCCCTGCTTCTGCGTTTCGTGCATCACCGCCTTGCGCGCCGCGAAAATGCCCTTGCTGTCGGAGTAACCCGCCGAGTTCGGCAGGTTGCGGATCATGTCCTGCTGAATCTCCTCCGGCGCATCGAAGCCGAACACCGCCAGGTTGCCGATGTTGAGCTTGATGATCTTGTGGCCTTCCTCTTCCATCTGACGCGCCGCGTCCATGATGGGCCCGCGGATGTCGTAGCAGACGTTGGCAAGCTTGGCGGATTTCTGGATGCTTTTCAAAGGCCCTCCGGAGGGGGTTGTGGGGTCATGACCAACATGCCCCGCCGAGGTGCACCGGGCGTTATATTCGGTCTCTTCAGCAGGGAAAACCTGCAATTTGACCACAGATCCCCAGCCCTTCTGATCCACTGCCTTCCCATGAAACTTCACGCCGACAAGCTGGACACGCAGTCCATCACCTCCTACGGCGAGGGGTGGATCGCCGTGAACGGCCAGCGCCATGCCGGCAGCCTTGTGCTCGCCTCGGGAGGCCAGCTGATTCCCTGGGAATGCCAGCGCTTCGAAGACCTCACCGCCACGCACTTCGAGCAGTTGGCCAACGTCATGCCCGAAGCACCTGAACTGGTGGTGTTCGGCAGCGGCTCCCGGTTGCGCTTCGTGCGGCCCGCGCTGCTGCAGGGTTTGATGGAGCGCCGCATCGGCGTGGAAACCATGGACACCGCCGCGGCCTGCCGCACCTACAACATCCTGGCTGGCGAAGGCCGCCGCGTCGTGGCCGCGCTTTTGATCGAAACCTGAAACGCCCTCGTTCCCCTCTCCAGCCAAACCGTGACGGAATGGCGCAATCAGGGTAAAATAGCGGATTGTTTCCTGCCACGGCCCCCTTTTGCATGTCCAGTGCAGGGCATGCCGTGAAGCACCCGGGAAGCCAACGAATCACCACCAACTTACGTCAGGGGTCCACGCAGTATGGCAGTCGTTGTCAACAAACCCATTCCCGAATTTGAATCGCAGGCCACCGGTGGCGTGAAGGTCAGCAACCAGACCCACCTTGGCCAGACCATCGTTCTGTATTTTTACCCCAAGGACAACACCCCCGGTTGCACGACCGAGGCCATGCAGTTCCGCGACAAATACAAGGATTTCGTCAAGGCCGGCGCGCAGGTGTTCGGCGTGTCGCGCGACAACATGAAGTCGCACGACGACTTCAAGACCAAGCTCGAGCTGCCGTTCGAGCTGATCGCGGACACCGAAGAGAAGATGTGCCACATGTTCGGTGTGGTGAAGAACAAGATCATGTACGGCAAGAAGGTCAAGGGCATCGAGCGCAGCACCTTCCTGATCGGCCCGGATGGCGTGCTCAAGCAGGAATGGCGCGGCCTGAAAGTGCCTGGTCACGTGGAAGACGTGCTCAAGGCGGTCAAGGCGCTCAAGAAGGCGCCCTGAACCCCAGGATCGAGGGAGTGGGACCACGCTGATGCAGGGATTTCCGGGTCACACGACTCGTGCATAATGAATTCATGACAACGGGAAGCTTTTCAGCCCCACCCTCTTTCGACAAGCTCCGCAGCTCTCAAAGCCGCCCGGTTTTCCCGGCGGCTTTTTGTTTTCCGGCCCCGCGCTGACACCACAAGCCCTCCATGCCACTGCCTCCCGCACCCTCCAAACGCGCAGCCCTGCTAGCCCCCGACGCCTACTCCCTTCGAGCCGCCGAAGAGCCACTGGACTCGAACCCTGTTCTGGAACCGTCCGTACCGGTTGCACCCGCCACCCCGGCGGGCTCGGCGCCGAAGGGCAATGGGCGGGGTCGAAAACCCTCGACAACAGCGGCCAGTGCACGTGCCGAAGTGCCGAAGGCACCCGTGCGCCCGCCCGCGCCGGTGGTGGCCAAAGCCCCCGAGGTGCGCCAGCCCGTCCCCGAGGGGCCCGTCGAACCCCGGGCCCCCGTGGCACCGGTGGCCAGCAACCGCCGGCGCACCGCAGGCAAGGCCGGCAACGGGCCGGCGCGGCTGTTCGTGCTGGACACCAACGTCCTGCTGCACGATCCCATGAGCCTGTTCCGCTTCGAGGAACACGACATCTTCCTGCCCATGATCGTGCTCGAAGAACTCGATGGCCACAAAAAAGGCATGACCGAGGTGGCCCGCAACGGCCGCCAGACCAGCCGCACGCTCGACGCCCTGGTGGCCCAGCAAGGTGGCGACATGGCCAAGGGCCTCAAGCTCTCGGCCACCGGCCATCAGTCGGCCCGTGGCCTGCTGTTCTTCCAGACCGAGCCGCTGGACAACGCCCTGCCTTCCAGCCTGCCCCAGGGCAAGGCCGACAACCAGATCCTGGGCGTGGTGCATGCCCTGCGCGAGCGGCATCCGCAACGCGAAGTCATCCTGGTGTCGAAAGACATCAACATGCGGGTGAAAGCGCGCGCGCTGGGCCTGGCCGCCGAGGACTACCAGAACGACAAGACCCTGGACGACGGGGAACTGCTCTACGCCGGTGCCCTGGCCCTGCCCCAGGACTTCTGGACGCGCCAGAGCAAGACCATCGAGAGCTGGCAGAGCGGCAGCCACACGTTCTACCGCGTGAGCGGCCCTGCCGTTGGCCAGTTCTACATCAACCAGTTCGTGTATTTCGAGGCGCCCGGCGAGCCCTCGCTGTACGCCCGTGTGACCGAGATCCGCGACAAGACCGCGGTGCTCAAGACGCTGAAGGACTACACCCATTTGAAAAATGCGGTGTGGGGTGTGACCAGCCGCAACCGCGAGCAGAACTTCGCGCTCAACCTGTTGATGGACCCGGAGATTGACTTCGTCACGCTGGCCGGCACCGCGGGCACTGGCAAGACGCTGATGGCGCTGGCCAGCGGCCTGACCCAGGTGCTTGACGACCGCCGCTACACCGAGATCATCATGACGCGCGCCACCGTGAGCGTGGGTGAGGACATCGGCTTCCTGCCGGGCACCGAAGAGGAAAAGATGGGTCCCTGGATGGGTGCGCTCGACGACAACCTCGAGTTCCTGGCCAAGGGCGACGGCGGCAATGCCGGCGAGTGGGGGCGCGCTGCCACCAATGAGCTCATCCGCAGCCGCATCAAGGTCAAGAGCATGAACTTCATGCGCGGCCGCACCTTCATGAACCGCTACGTGATCATCGACGAGGCGCAGAACCTGACGCCCAAGCAGATGAAGACGTTGATCACCCGCGCCGGCCCGGGCACGAAGATCATCTGCATGGGCAACCTCGCACAGATCGACACGCCCTACCTGACCGAGGGTTCGTCGGGCCTGACCTACGCGGTCGATCGTTTCAAGGGCTGGCCGCATGGCGGACACATCACGCTGGCGCGCGGAGAGCGTTCGCGCCTGGCCGATTTCGCCAGCGAAGTGCTCTGACCTGAAGGCTTTTCGCCATGAAAAAACCCGGCCCAGGCCGGGTTTTTCATGCGCGCCGTCCGTCGTCAGTAATCGCTGCCACCGCCCATGCCACCGCCTGCCAGGCTTTCGAAACGGGTGAGCATGTTCAGGAAGGCCAGCTTCACCACGCCGGTGGGGCCGTTGCGCTGCTTGCCGATGATGATCTCGGCCACACCCGGCTCCTTGCAGTTCTCGCGGTTGTAGTACTCGTCGCGGTAGATGAACATGATGATGTCCGCATCCTGCTCGATGGCACCGGACTCACGCAAGTCCGACATCATGGGGCGCTTGTCGGTGCGCTGCTCGACCGACCGGTTGAGCTGGGAGAGCGCGATCACCGGGCATTGCAACTCCTTGGCCAACATCTTCAACCCCCGCGAGATTTCGCCCAGCTCGGTGGCGCGGTTGTCGCCTCCGGACGCGCCGGAGCCACTCATGAGCTGCAGGTAGTCGACCACGATCAGACCCAGCTTGCCGCACTGCCTGGCCAATCGGCGGGCATTGGCACGCAGCTCGCTGGGCGTGAGACCCGGCGTCTCGTCGATGTGCAGCGACACGGTACGCAGCTTTTCGATCGCCTCCGTCAGGCGGGGCCACTCGTCGTCGGTGAGCTTGCCGGTGCGCAGATGCCCCTGGTTGATCCGGCCGATGGAGCCGACCACACGCACCGCCAGCTGCGATGCACCCATTTCCATGGAGAACACGGCCACAGGCAGCCCTTCGTTCAAGGCCACGTGCTCGGCGATATTGATCGCGAACGCGGTCTTGCCCATGGAGGGTCGGGCCGCCAGCACCACGAGGTCACCTGCCTGCAGGCCCGAGGTCATGCGGTCCAGATCGATGAACCCGGTGGGAACACCCGTCACGTCCGCCGGGTTGTCGGCCATCTCCTGCACACGGTCCAGGAGGTCCACCACGAGCTTGTCCATGCTCTGGAAGCCCTCCTTCATCCGGGAGCCTTCCTCGCCGATCTTGAAGACCTTCTGCTCGGCCTCGTCCAGGATCTTGGCGACCGGCCGTCCTTGCGGATTGAAGGCGGCGGTCGCGATCTCATCACTGGCGGTCACGAGTTTGCGCAGGATCGCGCGCTCGCGCACGATCTCGGCATAGCGGCGGATGTTCGCCGCACTCGGCACGTACTGCGCGAGCGAGTTGAGGTACGCCAACCCACCCGCCTCTTCGGCCTTGCCCAGGTTCTGCAAGTGCTCGAACACCGTCACCACGTCGGCAGGCTTGCTCCCGTTGACCAGGGTCGCGATCGCAGAATAGGTCAGCCGGTGCTCGTGCCGATAGAAATCGGAGTCGTTGATCAGATCGGCCACACGGTCCCACGCGCCGTTGTCGAGCAGCAGGCCGCCCAGCACACTGGATTCGGCTTCGATGGAATGTGGAGGCACACGCAACTGGGCGACCTGACGATCCCCCACGGGGTCTTCAAAGCCCGCATCAAAGTCGGGGAAGGGACTGGAAAAGGCAGTGGACATGGAGGTATCGCAGCTAAAGAGCGATGGTACGCCCCAGGGGATGGATCAGGGGTGGACAACCCTGTGGAAATCCGGTGTGAATCGCGTGCAGAAGGCGGGATAACCCGCCCGCGCCGCGCAAAAAAAAGCCGCTGCCCGAAGGCAGCGGCTTTTTGCAGAACGCTGCGTGGAACTCAGGCGGTTTCGCCGAGCACCGAGACGTTGACGTCCACCGTCACGTCGGTGTGCAGGTTGACGCTGACGGTGTAGTCACCCACGTTCTTGAGGGGGCCGTTGGGCATGCGCACTTGCGACTTGGCCACAGCGAAGCCTTGCTTGTTCAGCTCTTCGGACACGTCGTGGTTGGTCACGGAGCCGAACAGGCGGCCGTCCACGCCGGCCTTTTGCGACAGCTTGACCGTCACGGCAGCGAGCTTCTCGCCCAGGGCCTGGGCTTCGGCCAGCTTGGCCGCCGCCACCTTTTCGAGTTCCGCACGGCGGGCTTCGAATTCAGCGATGGCGCTCTGGGTGGCACGGCGGGCACGGCCGGTGGGGATCAGGAAGTTGCGGGCATAGCCCTCTTTGACCTTGACCACATCGCCGAGGGCGCCGAGGTTGATCACTTTGTCGAGCAGGATGATTTGCATGTCAGGCTCTCTTTCAGACGCGGTGCTGGTCGCTGTAGGGCAGCATGGCCAGGAAGCGCGCGCGCTTGATGGCGGTGTTGACCTGGCGTTGGTAGAACGCACGGGTGCCGGTCAGGCGCGCGGGAATGATCTTGCCGTTTTCGGCGATGAAGTCACGCAGGACGTCCACGTCCTTGTAGTCGACTTCTTCGACGTTGGCCACGGTGAAGCGGCAGAAGCGCTTGCGCTTGAAGAGCAGCGACTGGGTGTTGCGCTTCGGGCGCTTGTCTTTGTTGAAACGTTTGGGTGCAGCCATGATGGGCCTTCCTATGTTTTGCTGAAATCTTGGATGTGGAACACCACGCCTTTGCCATTGCGCGCATTCGTCATGAAACCGTGAAACTCACAAGCCGCATCCAGGCCCTGTCGGGAGAGGATTTCGGCCTGGGCACCGAAGGCCACGGCCCTCAGCTGCAATTTCACCTGTCTGGGGGTGTCCATCTCGACGACCTGGGACTCGTGTTCAAGCACGAGGTTGACGGCCGGGATGCCTGCCGGTGTGTAACGCAGGCTCTGCACCTGCACCACCACGGCGGACAATTGAAGACGGTTCACCCGATGACGATTGGCGCCACAGACTTAGGCGGCGGCCTGCTCCTGCGACTGGTGCGTGGCCGGCTGTTGAAGCTTGCGGGCTTCTTCGCGCTCGACCGACTTCATCATGGCCGACGGACCGGTGTCGGCCTTCTTGCGCAGCACGGTGAGGTGGCGCAGCACGGCGTCGTTGAACTTGAACGCGTGTTCCAGTTCGGACATCACGGCCTGATCGGCCTCGATGTTGACGCACAGGTAGTGGGCCTTGGACAGCTTGTTGATCTGGTAAGCCATCTGGCGGCGGCCCCAGTCTTCAACACGGTGGATCTTGCCACCACCGGTGGTGATCATGCCCTTGTAACGCTCCAGCATGGCCGGAACCTGTTCGCTTTGGTCCGGATGGATCAGCAAAACGATTTCATAGTGACGCATAGACACTCCTTGAGGATGAGCCGTGGGGAGCCACGGCGGGATTCAGCCACCCGCCGCGTCTGGAAGCGGTGTGGCAAGGCGAAAAGCTCACGATTATAGCAAATCGCGGCTTTTCGGTACCCCAGCTGCCTCAGCGGTTGTTCAGCGCCTTGTCCAGGGGCACGAACTTCTCGGGGCCCACGGCCTCGCGGATCCTGGGAGCCAGTTCGAGCAGTTGCTCGTAGTTGCCGGCGGCCTCCACCGCCAGATTCAAGCGAAACCCCCTCAAGCCCAGGCTGGCGGTGAGCCGGGTGGCGATGGGATAGGCATCCTGATAGCGCTGCACCGGACTGCGCGAGTTGTGTTCCTTGAGCACTTCGTCGTGGGCCGCGGCCACCGCCTGCTCCGCGGCCGAGGGCTTGGGTGCCGAATCGGTGATCAATCCGAGCGCGAACAGGTGCTCGACGTCTTCCTGGGACACCCCCATGGCAGCCGATGCCGCCAGCAACTCCGCCATGGAGCGCCGGCCATCCACGAGGATGAAGACCGACCGTTGTCGCGGCGTCAGCGGCACCGATCGGTCTTTCATGACCTGCAGGCCGGTTTCGGTTTTCACAATGCTCATGGGTTCTCTCGAGGAAGCTCCACCGGGGGTGGTTTGTACCGGTCACCGGGATGACTCAACGCGGAAGTTGGATGAAACGAGCTTTACATGCGACTGGCGGCATTTGAATTGGGGTTTATCCATACCGGAGCGCCCATGAAAAAGCCCGCACGGGGCGGGCTCTGTGAAGAAAGTCGCACCCGCCCGCGGGCGGGCGCGACCCTGCTCAACCTCAATCCTTGGCGTAGATGTCCACGTCCTTGGTCTCGCGGATGAAGATCATGCCGATGATGAACGTGCCGGCCGCCACGATCACCGGGTACCAGAGGCCGTAGAAGATGTCGCCGGTCGCGGCTACCATGGCGAAGGCCGTGGTGGGCAGCAAGCCGCCGAACCAGCCGTTGCCGATGTGGTACGGCAGGCTCATCGACGTGTAGCGGATGCGCGTGGGGAACATCTCGACCAGCATCGCGGCGATCGGGCCGTACACCATGGTCACCAGGATCACGAGGAACACCAGGATCAGCAGGACCATGCCCTTGTTCATCTTGGCGGGATCCGCAGGGGTGGTCAGGCCTTCGGCCTTGGCGGTGTCGGTCAGTGCCTTGCGGAAGTCGGCGATGTTCTTCGCGCTGTCGGCCGCAAAGGCATCGCGCTTCTCGTTGAGCACGCCCACCGGCGAGTTCAGCACCTTGTCGCCCAGCGTCACCGTCGCGGGTGCGCCGGCCGGACCCTGCACGCTGGTGTACGGGATGTACGCCTGCGTGAGTGCGCGCTTGGCGATGTCGCACGAGGTGCGGAAATCGATGTCGCGAGCAATCGGGCTACCCTGGAACGAGCACTCCTTCAGATCGGCCGTCACGGTGACCTTGTTCGCCTGTTGAGCCGCCACCAGCGCCGGGTTGGCGTAGTTCAGCAGCATCGGAAAGACGGTGAAGTAGGTCAGCGCAGCGATCAGGCAGCCGCCCATGATGATGGGCTTGCGGCCGATCTTGTCGGACAGCGTGCCGAAGAAGATGAAGAACGGCGTACCGATCAACAGCGAGGCGGCGATCATCAGGTTGGCGGTTGTGGCGTCCACCTTGGCGATCGTGGTCAGGAAGAACAGCGCGTAGAACTGCCCCGTGTACCAGACCACGGCCTGGCCGGCGGTCAGGCCGAGCAGGGCCAGGATCACGACCTTCAGGTTCTTCCATTGGCCGAAGGACTCGGTCAGCGGCGCCTTGGAGGTCTTGCCCTCGGACTTCATCTTCTGGAACGCCGGCGACTCATTGAGGCTCAAGCGGATCCAGACCGAAATGCCCAGCAGCAGGATGGACACCAGGAACGGAATGCGCCAGCCCCATTCGCCGAACTCCTTGTCGCCCATCGCGGTGCGCACGCCCAGGATCACCAGCAGCGACAGGAACAGACCCAGCGTGGCCGTGGTCTGGATCCATGCCGTGTAGGCGCCCCGTTTTCCGTGCGGCGCGTGTTCGGCCACATAGGTCGCGGCACCGCCGTACTCACCACCCAGCGCCAGGCCTTGCAGCATGCGCAGGATGATCAGGATGACGGGAGCGGCCAGGCCGATGGACGCGTAGCTGGGCAGCAGGCCCACGATGAACGTGGACGCGCCCATGATCAGGATGGTCACCAGGAAGGTGTACTTGCGCCCGATCATGTCGCCCAGGCGGCCGAAGAAGATCGCACCGAACGGCCGCACCAGGAAGCCCGCCGCGAAGGCCAGCAAGGCGAAGATGTAGGCGGATGTTGGATCCAGGCCGGAGAAGAACTGGCGCGCGATGATGGCCGCGAGCGAGCCGTAGAGATAGAAGTCATACCACTCGAAAACCGTCCCTAGAGAAGAGGCGAAGATCACCTTTCTCTCCTCCTTGGTCATCGGTGCAGAAGCACTGGCCGTCGAAGTTGCCATGATGTTGAAGTCTCCTAAGTTAGATGGCTGGCACAAGATGCCATCGCAGTGTTTTAGGAGCGTCTGACAAGAAACTGACAGAGGGTGTCCTGGGCACGCCAGCACCCTCGGAACTGGTGTAAACCCCTAAGCGCTGGCGCCCTTGCGGCGCTGCAACAAGCTCAGAAGACCGATCACCACAAAGCCCACCGGCACACCGAAGACCCCCGCCGACAGGGGTTGGATGCCGAACCAGAGGTCTTGCCCCGCAGGCATGGCGAAGAAGGCGCGCACGGAGGGGGCGTTGATCATCATGTAGACCACCGTGGTGCCCAGGCCGATCAACATGCCGGCCACCGCGGCCGGGCCGGTGGTGCGCGACCAGAAGATGCCCATGATCATGGCGGGCACGAAGGCGGAGGCGGCCAGCGAGAACGAGGACGCCACCAGCGGAAGGATCTCGGCGGGCTTGAGCGCCGCGACGAAGGCCGCCACCGTGGCCACGCTGAGCAAGGCGAACTTGGAGAGGATCACGCGCTGCTCGGGCGTGACGATGCGTTTGACCTCGTGGCAGTAGGTGTCGCGCACCAGCGAATTGCTGATCGTCAGCAGCAGGCCATCGGCGGTCGACAGCGCGGCCGCGAGACCCCCGGCGGCCACCAGGCCCGATACCACATAGGGCATGCCACCGAGCTCGGGGGTGGCCAGCATGATCACGTCGGCGCCCAGGCGGAGTTCGCTGAACTGCAGGATGCCGTCGCCATTGATGTCGCTCACCGAGACCAGCGAACCGTCCATGCGCGACCACTGCGCGATCCAGGGCGGCAAGGCATCGAAACTGCTGCCCACCACGTTCTGCATCACCTCGTACTTCACCAGCACCGCCAGCGCGGGCGCGCTCAGGTACAGCAGGGTGATGAAGAACAGCGACCACGCCACAGAGGAACGCGCGGTCGCCACCGATGGCGTGGTGTAGTAGCGCGTGAGCAGATGCGGCAGCCCCGCCGTGCCCACCATCAGGCAGAACATGAGGGCCAGGAAGTTCGCGCGCGACGACTGGAAGGTCTCGCGCTCGGCGGGCGTGCCGTCCGGATCGCCCGCGAAGGCCTGGCTGTGCGGCATGAGCCCACCCAGCGGCCGGGACCGCTCCTCGCTTTCCTGCATGGCGCGCGTCCACCGTTCCCGCGCCGTCGCCACGTCAGGGGGCAAGGCCGCCAGTTCGCGCGTGGCCGCGACCACCAGCTCCATGTCGGCGTTCTGGGACTTGAGCGCGCGGACGCGCTCCTGCTTGGCGGCGCGCTCGCGCTTGAGCGTGCCCTCCACGTCCTGCAGCCACACGGCGTACTCTCGCGCGCGCCGCGCGAACTCGTCCTGCACCTGCTTCTCGGCCGGCGAGGCCATCAGGTCGTGCTCGAGCTGGGCGATCTTCTCGAGCTGCTCGCCGTACACCAGCGGCGCCAGCGGGTTGCCCAGCTGCTTGTAGGCCAGCCAGGACACCGGGATGAGGAAGGCGAGCAGCAGGATGATGTACTGCGCCACCTGGGTCCAGGTGATGGCCCGCATGCCGCCCAGGAACGAGCACAGCACCACCCCACCCAGGCCCAGCATGATCCCTATCTCGAACTGCACACCGGTCAGCCGCGAGGCCACCAGGCCAATACCGTAGATCTGCGCGACCACGTAGGTGAAGGAGCACAGCACGGCCGAAAACGCCGCGATGCGCCGGGGCCAGCGCCCGCCGAAACGCTCCTTGAAGTAGTCCGGCACCGTGTACAGGTTGAGCTTGCGCAGGTGGGGCGCGATGAGCAGGGCCACGAGGCAGAAGCCCCCGGTCCAGCCCAGCACATAGGCCAGCCCGCCGGCCTGCGTTTCAGTGCCACCGAAGCCCTGCAGGTAGAGCCCACCCGCGAGGCTGATGAAGGAGGCCGCGCTCATCCAGTCGGCGGCGGCGGCCATGCCGTTGTAGACCGGTGGAATGCGCCGCCCGGCCACGTAGTACTCCTCGGGGTCGGCGGTGCGGCCATAGATGCCGATGCCGCCGTACATCATCACCGTGGAGAACAGGAAGATGGGGCCCAGCCAGCGCCGGGACAGGCCGCTCTGCTCGGCCCAGGCCATCAGCAGCAGGAAGGCGATCAGGGCGAGGATGTAGAACGCCAGGATGCGATGCAGCCGGCGCTTGTAGGCCGCGTAGGCCGGACTGTCAGGCATCACCGGCCTCGCTCGCCTCGCCGCGCGCCTCCTCGGCTTCCAGACGGCTCATGACGCTGGCATAGACCACCACGATGACGATGAACACCAGGACCGCGCCCTGGGCCGCCATCCAGAAGTGCAGCGGCCAGCCCATGACGACGACGCTCAGCTCCCGCGCGAAGAAGCAGACCCCGAACGAGGCCAGCACCATGACCGACAACAGCACCGCCTTCAGCGCCAGGGCGCGTCGGTCGTGTTCGTCGGTCGTGGGGCGCTCGGACATCACCGGATCATCGCACCCGGGCGGCTCGCGCCGCCTAGGTATTTGCTCGCAGCAGCGAGGCGATCACTCCTTGGCCAGCTGCTTCCAGGTGTCGATCACGCTGTCCGGGTTGAGCGAGATCGAGCTGATGCCCTCGTCGCGCAGCCACTCGGCGAAATCGGGGTGGTCGCTGGGGCCCTGGCCGCAGATGCCCACGTACTTGCCTTCGGCCTTGCAGGCGCCGATGGCCATGGTCAGCATGGCCTTGACGGCCGGGTCGCGCTCGTCGAAGTCGTGCGCCAGCAGCTCCAGGCCCGAATCCCGGTCCAGACCCAGCGTGAGCTGCGTCAGGTCGTTGGAGCCGATCGAGAAGCCGTCGAAGAACTGCAGGAACTGCTTGGCCAGCACCGCGTTGCTGGGGATCTCGCACATCATGATGACCTTGAGGTCGTTCACGCCGCGCGCCAGGCCCTTTTCGGCCAGCAGCCCGGTCACGCGCTCGGCCTGGGCCAGGGTGCGCACGAAGGGCACCATCACCTGCACGTTGCTCAGGCCCATGTCCTCGCGCACGCGCTTGAGCGCCTCGCACTCCATGGCGAAGGCTTCGCGGAACTCGTGGCTGACGTAGCGCGCCGCACCCCGGAAACCCAGCATGGGGTTCTCTTCCTCGGGTTCGTAGCGCGAGCCGCCCACCAGCTTGCGGTACTCGTTGCTCTTGAAGTCGGACAGGCGAACGATGACGGGCTTGGGCCAGAAGGCCGCCGCGATCGTGGCCACGCCTTCGGCCACCTTGTCGACGTAGAACGCGCGCGGCGAGGCGTGGCCACGGGCCACGGACTCCACTGCCTTCTTCAGGTCGGCGTCGACGTTCGGGTAGTCGAGGATGGCCTTGGGGTGCACGCCGATGTTGTTGTTGATGATGAACTCCAGCCGCGCCAGACCCACCCCGCCGTTGGGGATCTGGGCGAAGTCGAAGGCCAGCTGGGGGTTGCCCACGTTCATCATGATCTTCACGTCCAGCGGCGGCATGTCACCGCGCTGCACCTCGGTGATTTCGGTCTCCAGCAGGCCGTCGTAGATGTTGCCGGTGTCGCCCTCGGCGCAGCTCACGGTGACCAAGGTGCCGTCCTTGAGCAGGTCGGTCGCGTCGCCGCAGCCCACCACGGCCGGAATGCCCAGCTCGCGCGCGATGATGGCGGCGTGGCAGGTGCGCCCGCCCCGGTTGGTCACGATGGCGCTGGCGCGCTTCATCACCGGTTCCCAGTTCGGGTCGGTCATGTCGGTCACCAGCACGTCGCCGGGCTGCACCTTGTCCATCTCGCTGATGTTGTGCACCAGGCGCACGGGGCCGGTGCCCACCTTCTGGCCGATCGCGCGGCCGCTGGCCAGCACGGCGCCCTTGCCCTTGAGCTTGTAGCGCACCTCGGTCTTGCCGGCGCTCTGGCTCTTCACCGTCTCGGGCCGGGCCTGCAGGATGTAGATCTGGCCGTCGGTGCCGTCCTTGCCCCACTCGATGTCCATCGGGCGGCCATAGTGCTGCTCGATCACCAGCGCGTACTTCGCCAGTTGCTCGACGTCGGCATCGGACAGGCTGTAGCGGTTGCGCTGCTCCACCGGCACATCGATGGTCTTCACCAGCTTGCCGCTGCCGGCCTTTTCCTCGGGCGTGCTGAACACCATCTGGATCAGCTTGGAGCCCAGGTTGCGGCGGATCAGCGCGCGCTTGCCCGCCTTGAGCATGGGCTTGTGCACGTAGAACTCGTCCGGGTTCACCGCGCCCTGCACCACCGTTTCGCCCAGGCCGTAGCTGGAGGTGATGAAGACCACGTCCTCGAAGCCGCTCTCGGTGTCGATGGTGAACATGACGCCGGCCGCGCCGGTGTCGGAGCGCACCATGCGCTGCACGCCGGCGGAGAGCGCCACGTCGGCATGGGCGAAGCCCTTGTGCACGCGGTAGCTGATCGCTCGGTCGTTGTACAGCGAGGCGAACACCTCCTTCATCTTGTGCAGCACCTCTTCGATGCCCACCACGTTGAGGAAGGTTTCCTGCTGGCCGGCGAACGAGGCGTCGGGCAGGTCTTCGGCCGTGGCCGAGGAGCGCACCGCGAACGAGGCCTTGGCGTTGCCGGCGCTCAGGGTCACGAAGGCGTCGCGGATCGCTTTTTCCAGGTCGGCCGGGAACGGCTGGTTTTCGACCATGGCGCGGATCTCGGCACCGGCCTGGGCCAGAGCCCGCACGTCTTCGGTGTCCAGCTGGTCCAGCCGGGCGTTGATGCGCTCGGTCAGGCCGTCGTGCTTGAGGAATTCGCGGAAGGCGTGCGCCGTGGTGGCAAAGCCGGTTGGCACCTTCACGCCGGTGGGCAGTTGCGAAATCATCTCGCCGAGGCTGGCATTTTTGCCGCCGACGGACTCGACATCGCTCATTCGCAGTTTTTCGAACGGCACGACCAGATCGGTCGCTCCAAACAGCTGGGACATGGGAAAGCTCCTAAGGTTGAAAAACCGGGGTTCCAAGCGCCAGCGGGGCGACCTGTTGTTCTGTTGTGGGTCCGACGCCGGGCAGGGAAGCAGATACGGGGGCGCCTGCGGCAGGATAATGGCTGGCGCAGACACAACACCCAGCATTGTAAGGACGCGGCCCACATGCCCAATCGAACGGTCTTCTTCATCTCGGACGGCACCGGCATCACGGCCGAAACCTTCGGCAACGCCATCCTGAACCAGTTCGAGGCCACCATGCGCCGGGTCCGGCTGCCTTTCCTGGACAGCGTGGACAAGGCGCACCAGGCGGTGCGCCAGATCAACCACGTCGCCGACGTCGAAGGCAAGCGACCGCTGGTGTTCACGACGGTGGTCGACATGGACGTGCTGTCGGTGTTCCGCACCCAGTGCAAGGGCGTGCTGCTGGACATGTTCGGCACCTTCGTCGCCCCCCTGGAGCACGAACTCGGCATCAAGTCCAACCACCGCGTGGGCCGTTTCTCGGACGCCTCCAAGAGCCAGGCCTACCACGACCGCATCGAAGCCATCAATTTTTCGCTGGCCCACGACGACGGCCAGAGCCACAAGGACCTGGAGGGCTCGGACGTGATCCTGGTCGGTGTGAGCCGCAGCGGCAAGACGCCGACCTCGCTCTACCTGGCGATGCAGTATGGTCTGAAGGCGTCGAACTACCCGCTGATACCGGAAGACTTCGAGCGCCGCCAGCTGCCCCCTGCCCTGGTGCCGCACCGCAAGAAGATCTTCGGTCTGACGATCGCGCCCGAGCGGCTGAGCGAGATCCGCAACGAGCGCCGGCCCAACTCGCGCTACGCGCAACTCGACAACTGCCGCATGGAAGTGGCCGAGGCCGAGGCCATGATGCGCCGCGAAGGCATCCGCTGGCTCTCGACCACCACGAAGTCGATCGAGGAAATCGCCACCACGATCCTGCAGGAGATCCGGCCCGAGCGCCTGGAGTACTGAGGGCTCGGCTCGGGCGCTGTCAGAAAGACGTCAGCCAGTGCCCGAAAAATGGGCTGGCGGGCCCTGCCCGTTCCCGCCCTCCCCTGCCTTCACGGCAGACGCCAACACCTATTCGAGACATGATCAAGATCTTCATCGCCTTCGTCATCTTCGCCGCCGTCGCCCTCTTTGCACTCATGAAGGGTGGCGACATCGACATGGGCGGTGAGAAGCACGGCATGGATGCACCGCACACCGAGCAGGCGGCGCCTGCCGCACCGGCAGCGGCACCTGCCGCGCCCGCGCCGGCCGAACAGCCGAAGTAAGCCAGGAACAAGGCGCGGGTCAGCCCCGCGTCAGCCAGAGGTCAGTGCACCGTAAGTGCCAGGTCCTACGCTCCATGTCACCCGAAATCAACCCGAGAGACATGCATGGACGAGAGTCTGGTTCAACGGATCGCGAGCAACCCCGCTTACCTTCAACTCAAGGCCAAACGATCGCGCTTCGGCTGGTGGCTGACGCTGGCGATGATGGTCGTCTACTACGGCTTCATCCTGCTGGTGGCTTTTGACAAGGCCTTGCTGTCGCGGCTCACAGGCGATGGCGTCATGACCGTCGGCATCCCGCTGGGCTTTGGCGTCATCGTCTTCACGATCGTCATCACGGCGGTCTACGTCAAGCGCGCCAACACCGAGTTCGACGAACTCTCCGCGGCCGTGGCCAAGGCGGTGCGGAAATGAGGCGCGTGCTCACCCTGCTGGCACTGGCCAGCGTGTCCGTCGCGGCCTGGGCCGCCGGCGCCGACCTCGGCCAGGCCGACAAACAGGCCACCAACTGGACCGCCATCGGCATGTTCGGCCTCTTCGTGCTGGGCACGCTGTACATCACCAAATGGGCGGCCGCCAAGACCCGCTCCGCGTCCGACTTCTACACCGCCGGCGGCGGCATCACGGGCTTCCAGAACGGCCTGGCCATCGCGGGCGACTACATGTCGGCGGCTTCGTTCCTCGGCATCTCCGCGGCGGTGATGGCCTCGGGCTTCGACGGCCTGATCTACTCCATCGGCTTCCTGGTGGGCTGGCCCGTCATCACCTTCCTGATGGCAGAGCGCCTGCGCAACCTGGGCAAGTTCACCTTCGCCGACGTGGCCGCGTTCCGCTTCCAGCAGGCGCCCATCCGCATCTTCGCGGCCTCGGGCACGCTGGTGGTGGTCGCGTTCTACCTGATCGCGCAGATGGTGGGCGCGGGGCAGCTGATCAAGCTGTTGTTCGGCCTGGAGTACTGGATCGCCGTGGTGATCGTGGGCGCGCTGATGATGGTCTACGTGCTCTTCGGCGGCATGACCGCCACCACCTGGGTGCAGATCATCAAGGCCTGCCTGCTGCTCGGCGGCGCGTCCTTCATGGCCTTCATGGTGCTGCTGCACTTCGGCTTCAGCCCCGAAGCCATGTTCGCCGGTGCGGTGAAGATCAAGACCGAACTCGCGCTCCAGGACGGCAAGGTGGCCGAGGCGGCGGCCTCCATCGGGCAGTCCATCATGGGCCCGGGCAACTTCGTCAAGGACCCGATTTCGGCCATCAGCTTCGGCATGGCGCTGATGTTCGGCACCGCCGGCCTGCCCCACATCCTGATGCGTTTCTTCACCGTGCCCAGCGCCAAGGAAGCGCGCAAGTCCGTGATGTGGGCCACCGGCTGGATCGGCTACTTCTACCTGCTGACCTTCATCATCGGCTTCGGCGCCATCACCTTCGTGCTGACCAACCCGCAGTTCCTCGATGCCAAGGGCGGCCTGCTCGGCGGCAACAACATGGCGGCCGTGCACCTGGCCAGCGCCGTGGGCGGCAACGTGTTCCTGGGCTTCATCTCGGCCGTGGCCTTCGCCACCATCCTGGCCGTGGTGGCCGGCCTCACGCTCTCGGGCGCCTCGGCCGTGTCGCACGACCTCTATGCCACCGTGCTGAAGAAAGGCAAGGCCGACTCGGCCGCCGAGCTGCGGGTGTCCAAGATCACCACGCTCTGTCTGGGCGTCGTCGCGGTGGTGCTGGGCATCGCCTTCGAAAAGCAGAACATCGCCTTCATGGTCTCGCTGGCCTTCGCCATCGCGGCCTCGGCCAACTTCCCCGTGCTCTTCATGAGCGTGCTGTGGAAGGACTGCACCACCAAGGGCGCGGTCATCGGCGGTTTCCTGGGCCTGGTGTCCTCGGTGGCCCTCACCGTGGTCTCGCCCTCGGTGTGGGAAGCCACGCTGGGCAACCCCAAGGGGTCGGCGCTGTTCCCGTACACCTCGCCGGCACTGTTCTCGATGGCGATCGGTTTCGTCGGCATCTGGCTGTTCTCGGTGCTGGACAAGAGCCAGCGCGCGCGGGTGGACCGCGCCGGTTTCCTGGCCCAGCAGGTGCGCTCGGAGACGGGCATCGGCGCTGCGGCGGCCGCCGCGCATTGAGAGGCAGAAGCCAGGCCGAGGTGGCACCTCGGCTCTGGCTTCGTCGCATCAGGCCGCGACGGCCTCGGCCGGTGCCACCACCGGCTGGCGGATCAGGTGGTCGAAGGCGCTGAGCGCGGCCTTCGAACCCTCACCGGCGGCGATCACGATCTGCTTGTACGGCACCGTCGTGCAGTCGCCCGCCGCGAACACGCCGGGCACGTTGGTGTGGCCCTTGGCGTCCACCACGATCTCGCCGAAGCGGCTCAGCTCCACCGTGCCCTTGAGGAACTCGGTGTTGGGCACCAGGCCGATCTGCACGAACACGCCTTCGAGCTCGACGTGCTTCACGTCGCCGCTCGCGCGGTCCTTGTAGCTCAGGCCATTCACCTTGCCGTCGGCGCCGGTGATCTCGGTCGTCTGCGCATTCACGTGGATGTCCACGTTGCGCAGGCTCTTGAGCTTGCTCACCAGCACGGCGTCGGCCTTGAGCGCATCGGCGAACTCGATCAGCGTCACGTGCTGCACGATGCCGGCCAGGTCGATCGCGGCTTCGACACCCGAGTTGCCGCCACCGATCACCGCCACGCGCTTGCCCTTGAACAGCGGACCGTCGCAGTGCGGGCAGTAAGCCACGCCCTTGTTGCGGTACTCGGCCTCGCCGGGCACGTTGACATTGCGCCAGCGCGCGCCGGTGGACAGGATCACGCTGCGCGCGCTCAGCACCGCGCCATTGGCCATCTGCACCTGCACCAGGCCGTTGGGCTCGCTCGCCGGGATCAGCTTGTCGGCGCGCTGCAGGTTCATGATGTCCACGTCGTAGTGGCGCACCTGCGCTTCGAGCGCGGCGGCGAACTTCGGGCCGTCGGTTTCGAGCACGCTGATGTAGTTCTCGATCGCCATCGTGTCGTTGACCTGGCCGCCGAAACGCTCGGCCGCCACGCCCACGCGGATGCCCTTGCGGGCGGCGTACACCGCCGCCGCGGCACCAGCCGGGCCGCCGCCGACGATCAGCACGTCGAACGGGTCCTTGGCGTTGAGCTTCGCGGCTTCGCGCGCATCGGCGTTCACGTCCAGCTTGCCGACGATCTCTTCCACCGTCATGCGGCCCGAACCGAATACCTGGCCGTTGAGGAACACGATGGGCACGGCCATGATCTCGCGCGCCGTCACCTCGTCCTGGAAGGCACCGCCTTCGATGACCGTGGTCTTGATCTTCGGGTTCCGGATCGCCATCAGGCTCAGTGCCTGCACCACGTCCGGGCAGTTGTGGCAGGTCAGGGACATGTAGACCTCGAAATTGAAGTCACCGTCCAGCGCCTGGATCTGTTCGAGCACGTCCTGCTCGACCTTGGGTGGGTGGCCGCCGGTCCACAGCAGGGCCAGCACCAGCGAGGTGAACTCGTGGCCCAGCGGCAGGCCGGCGAAGCGCAGCGAAGTGTCGCTGCCCGCGCGCTGCAGGGTGAACGAAGGCCGGCGCGCATCCTGGCCGTCGGTCTTCAGGGTGATCTTGTCGCTGCGCAGCGCCTGGATGGTCTGCAGCAGATCAAGCATTTCGCGGGAGCTCTCAGAGTCGCTCAAGGAAGCGACGATCTCGAAAGGTTGTGTCACGCGCTCGAGGTAAGCGCCGAGTTGAGCCTTGAGGGTGTCGTCCAACATGTTGTGTTTCCTTTATCTAAGCGACTTTGAGAACCGGCCTCCTCAGGGATTGAAAGGCGGCCAGGGGTCCACCCGGCGGGCCTTCTGGGCCCGCGGGTTCTTCGACGTGCAACCGGAGAGGCTGGGCCTCATCGCGGATGGAACGGAGGATCAGATCTTGCCGACCAGGTCCAGCGAAGGAGCGATGGTCTTGGCGCCTTCGTTCCACTTGGCCGGGCACACTTCGCCGGGGTGGGCGGCGGTGTACTGGGCGGCCTTGAGCTTGCGCAGCGTTTCCTTCACGTCACGGGCGATCTCGTTGGAGTGGATCTCGGCGGTTTTGATCGTGCCTTCGGGGTTGATGATGAAGGTGCCGCGCAGCGCCAGGCCTTCTTCAGGAATGTGCACGCCGAAAGCGTTGGTCAGCACGTGGGTCGGGTCGCCCACCAGCGGGAACTTGGCCTTGCCCACGGCGGGCGAGGTTTCGTGCCACACCTTGTGCGAGAAGTGCGTGTCGGTCGTGACGATGTAGACCTCGGCACCGGCCTTCTGGAATTCGGCGTAGTTCTCGGCCGCGTCTTCCACTTCGGTCGGGCAGTTGAAGGTGAAGGCAGCGGGCATGAAGATCAGCACCGACCACTTGCCCTTCAGCGTCTCGTCGCTGACGTCGATGAACTTGCCGTTCAGAAAGGCCGTGGTCTTGAAAGGCTGGACGGTGGTATTGATCAGGGACATGGTTTTCCTTGGGTTGGGGTTGAGAAAGAGGCGGCGATCAGAAAGGGTTTTCCGTATCGCCATGGACTGCATGATAGCAAATAACTACCAGTCTCCGGGATTGATAGTGTTTATCCACCCGATAGCTTTTCTTGTTGCTGTGCAGCAACTCGCCCGATGAGGGCCGTTCGTGTTTACCACATTCCTGCGACAGCACCGTTTCGGCGAGATTTCAGAGGGCAAACCGCGTTCCCGCCGGAAGCTTTACGGCAAGCACCGAACGAGCTATCACAAAAAAATTATCAAAAACTTAACAAGAATGGTTTTCATTTGTAATAATAAGAAAAGTAGCCAGCCAGCCCCTCCCCAGCCCCGTCCCTTATGTGTGATGCGCGCGATACCGAGTGGATGCATGCCAGCCAACTCCATCAACGCATGCATACGTAAGGATTTTCGATGTCGAGAGCATCCACCCCGTCGGCTGGCCAGCGCGGCGTTTCGTCGGGCTACCGCTTCCCTTTGCAAGCCACCGCCGTGGCCTGCAGCCTGTACGCGCTGAGCCTGGGCGCGGCCCACGCCCAGCAAGCCGAGGGCTCGCTGTCCGAAGTCGTGGTGTCGGCCTCCGGTTTCGAACAAGACATCAAGAAGGCGCCCGCCAGCATCACGGTGGTGTCCCGCGAAGCCCTGGAAACCAAACGCGCCAGCAGCCTGGCTGAAGCGCTCGCCGATGTGGAAGGCGTGGACGTCGGCAACGACGTTGGCAAAACCGGCGGCATGAACATCAGCATCCGCGGCATGCCGTCGGACTACACCCTGGTGCTGGTCGATGGCCGCCGCCAGAACGCGGCCGGCAACGTCACCCCCAACGGTTTCGGCGAAACCTCGACCAGCTTCCTGCCGCCCATCAGCGCCATCGAGCGGATCGAAGTCATTCGCGGCCCGATGGCCACGCTCTATGGTTCCGATGCCATGGGCGGCGTGATCAACATCATCACGCGCAAGGTCGGCAAGACCTGGGCCGGTGCGGTCAACCTGAACGGCACCGTGCAGGAAAACCGCGATCGCGGCGACAGCCTGGGCACCAATGTCTATCTGAGCGGCCCCATCAAGCAAGACATGCTGGGTTTGACGCTTCGCGCCAGCTCCTTCAAGCGCTCGGCGTCCGAACTGGAGCCCACTGGCAACGCAGGCAACACCACCATCAGCACCCGGGGTCCCAGCCCGGTGAAGGCGGACATCGACACCCTCGGCGCTCGCCTGACGCTGACGCCGAACAGAGATCACGAAATCTACCTGGACCTGGACACCGCGCGGCAGGTGTACGACAACTCATCGGCGCAGCTCGGCACCCTCGGTGTGCAAGGCTACACGGCGAAGCAGAAGTTCAATCGCGAGCAGACGGTGCTGGCCTACAACGCCAACCTCGGCTTCGGCAAGCTGGAAACCAGCCTGACCCGAAACGAAACCGAAACCATCGGCCGCACGATCCCTTCAGGCACCCCCGGCAAGGCGCCGGGCAGCGCGCGCACGCTGACGGCGGAAAACACCATCCTCGACGCCAAGCTGATCACCGCCGTGGGTGAATCGCACCTGCTGACGGTGGGCGCCCAGTACTGGGACGCGGAGATGATCGACGGCGTGGCGCCCGCACCGTACACCCACACGCAGTGGGCCTTGTTTGGCGAGGACGAGTGGCGCCTCACGCCTGCCCTCGCGCTCACCCTGGGTGCGCGCTACGACGACCACAGCCAGTTCGGCGCGCAGTTCAGTCCGCGCATCTACACGGTCTGGGATGCCACCGACAACTGGATCGTCAAAGGCGGTGTGAGCCGTGGCTTCAAGACCCCGCGCCTCGATCAACTGGCCGATGGCATCACCGGCTTTACGGGTCAAGGCACGCGCCCCACCATCGGCACGCCTTCCCTCAAGCCAGAAACCAGCACGTCGTACGAACTCGGCACGATGTTCGATGACAAGAAGGGCTTCACGATCGGCGGCACCATCTTCTTCAACCAGTTCAAGGACAAGATCGCCACAGGCAGCGGCTTGCTGAACTGCAGCTTCGCGGGAGCCCCCAACCGCCCCGGGTGCGTGAACTATGGCAATTGGCCCGCCGTGGACACCTATGGCCAGTCGGTAAACGTGGACGAAGCGGAAACACGCGGCTTTGAGCTGTCCACCCGCGTGCCGCTGGCCAAAGGCCTCAACGCCTCCGGCAACTACACCTTCACCCGCAGCGAGCAAAAGAGCGGTGCCAGCGCAGGCCAACCCCTGTACAACACCCCGAAGCACATGCTCAACGCCAAGCTCGACTGGAAGATCGACGAGAAGTTCTCGACCTGGGTCAGTGCCGAGTACCGCAGCTCGCGCTGGCGCGACGACACCTCTGCCACCGGCAGAGCGGCCCGTGCAGTCCTGGGTGACTACAAGGCGACGACCCAGTTCCACCTGGGCGGCAGCTACCGCCTGAACAAGTCGGTGACCTTGGGCGCCACGATCTACAACCTGTTCGACAAGGACTTTCTGGAGTACGCCCAGTACGCGCCCAACGCGTATGCCGCGCGCTACAACAACATGCTCGAAGGCCGTCGCCTCTGGCTGACAGCCAACGTCACCTTCTAACCCCCGTTTCTGCCATCGGGCGTGCAAGCGCCAAGACCGTTCGGTCTTGGCGCCTTTCGTCGTTCCTGACGCCAATTCACAACAAAATGGAAAAATTGTGAATAGGAATGATTTTTATTTGTGATAATCCCGGCCGAAGCCAGCCAAAGCCCCCGACGACCTGCCGTGCCCTTGCACCGAGCCGGTGCGATGTGGACGCCTGCCAGCCAACACACCATCGCACCGCACCGCAAGGACTCATCAATGGCCCATATCCGCAGCCGCAAGCACAGCAAACCCGTCCACCTCCTGGCCCTCCTGGCCGCATCCGTTCCTGCCGCCGGCATGGCGCAGCAGACCACCACCCTGCCCACGGTGACCGTCAAGGAAGCCCCCGAGGTGCCGTACAAAGCCGACAAATCGGCCAACGAAAAGATGACGGCCCCGCTGGTGGACACGCCCAAGACCATCCAGATCATCAAGAAGGAAGTGCTGGAAGAGCAAGGCGCGGTCACGCTGATGGAAGCCCTTCGCAACACCCCCGGCATCACCATGCAGATGGGGGAGAACGGCAACACCTCGGCCGGCGACACCTTCCAGCTGCGCGGCTTCTCGCTGCAGCAGAACACCTTCGTCGACGGCATCCGCGACCTCGGCGCCGTCACGCGCGACACCTTCAACCTGGAACAGGTGGAGATCGTCAAGGGCGCGGCCGGTGCAGAAACCGGCCGTGGCGCTGCGTCGGGCTTCATCAACCTGATCTCCAAGCAGGCCCACCTGGGTGATGAAAGCAGCGCCTCCGGCACGGTCGGCACCGCCAGCCGCAAGCGCGCCACCGTCGATCTGAACAAGCAACTGAGCGAAACCTCCGCCTTCCGCCTGAACGCCATGGTGCAGGACAGTGGCGTGGATGGCCGCGACTATGTGGAAAACAAGGGTTACGGCGTGGGCCTGTCCTACGTCGCCGGCCTGGGCACGCCCACCCGCGTCCACCTCTTCAGCCAACACCTGCGCCAGGACAACGTGCCCGATGGTGGCATTCCCGCCATCGGCTACGCCGGCTACACCACGGCCATTGGCCCAAAGGTTCGCCGCGAGAACTTCTACGGCAGCGTGAACGACCGCGAAAAGGTTGACGCCGACATGTTCACTGTCAAGGTGGAGCACGATCTCGGCGAGCGCACGACCATCCGCAACATCACACGGTACGGCCGGACAACCATGGACCGCACGCTGACCGGCGTGAACACCGGCAACACGGGCATCTCGACCGCAGGGCCGCAGTCTGCCTGGACCGTGAACCGCTCGCGCCAGCGCGTCGACCAGGAAAACAGCATCCTGGCCAACCAGACCAGCGTGAATACGGCGTTCAACACGGGTGGCGTGCAGCACTCGTTGGCGGCTGGTGTCGAGCTGTTGCACGAAAAACAGAGCAGCTTTGACCATGGCACGGCGACGGCGCCGGCAGCAAACCTCTACAACCCGAATCCGTTCGAAACCATGGGCAACTTCGGCGGGCGCACCGGTGGTATCACGGGCGGCACGACCAACACCATCAGCGTGTACGCGTTCGACGACGCCAAGCTCAACGACCGCTGGTCGATCAACGGCGGGGCCCGCATTGACGTCTACAAACTGAACACCGACAACGTCACCGCAGTGGGCGTTCGCACCCTGCTCGAAGACTCGCGCAGCCTGGTGAGCTGGAGCGTCGGCAGCGTCTACAAGCCGGCGGAAAACGGCAGCGTTTACGTGTCGTACGCCACCTCGGCCACCCCGCCCGGCACCAGCAACTTCCAACTGAACACGTCGACCACCAATCAAGCCAACTCGACGCTGGATCCGCAAAAAACGGATACCGTCGAACTGGGCACGAAATGGGAACTGCTGAACAAGCGCCTGAACGTGGCCGCGGCCGTCTTCCGCACCGAGAACGATGGCCAGACCTCGCAAGACGCTGTGACCGGGCAGACGTTCCAGTACGGCAAGACGCGTGTGCAAGGTCTTGAGCTGTCGGCCGTGGGCCAGATCACCAACTTCTGGCAGATCACGGCCGGCCTGGCCAAGACCAGCACGAAGGCGCTCAGTCAACGCTCGCGCAACGCCACCACCGGCGTGGTCACGGTCACCGACGGCGTGCGCTGGTCGCCCGACCTGACCGCCACCGTGTGGAGTTCGTACCAGCTGGACAAGCTGACGCTGGGCCTGGGTGCTCGCTACACCTCCGAGCAAAAGCGCGTCGTCACCGTGGGCGGCACGGGCAACGTGCCCAACATCCCCTCGTCCTGGGTCGCCGACGCGATGGTCGCCTACCAGCTCACCGACAAGGTCAGCCTGCGCCTGAACGTCTACAACCTGTTCGACAAGGAATACCTGATGGCCCTGAACAACGGTGGTGGCCGACTGGCGCTGGGCCTGCCCCGCTCCGCTGCGCTGACCGCCAACGTCAAGTTCTGATCCCGACCACCCGTCAGAACGCTACCATCGAAAAGGCCCGCCCCATGGCGGGCCTTTTCCCGTTTCAGGAACCCTGTCCATGTTGTTGCACATTCCCCAGGTCCTCACACCGGCCGAAGTGGCCGAGATCCGCCAGGTGCTCGACACCCAGGGCTGGGTGGACGGTCTGCGCTCCACCGGTCCGCAGGCGGCCAACGTCAAGCGCAACCTGCAGCTCGACACCGCGTCCCCCGTGTTCGCGCCGCTCTCGCAGCGCATCGCGCAGGCGCTGCAGCGCCATCCGCTGTTCGTCTCGGCCGTGCTGCCAGCCACCATGCTGCCGCCGATGTTCAACCGCTACGAAGGTGGTGGGCACTATGGCAACCACATCGACAACACGATCCAGACCGACCGCTTCAGCGGCCAGAAGGTGCGCACCGACGTGTCCACCACCGTGTTCCTCAGTTCACCCGACGAGTACGAAGGCGGCGAGCTGATCGCCGAGGACAGCTTCGGCACGCACGAGATCAAGCTCGATGCGGGCGACGCGATCGTCTACCCGTCCACCAGCCTGCACCGCGTGGAGCCGGTGACCAGCGGCGTGCGCGTGGCCTCGTTCCTCTGGACGCAAAGCCTGGTGCGCGACGCGTGGCGGCGCTCGATGTTGTTCGACCTGGACATGACCATCCTCAAGCTGCGCAACCAGCTGGGCGACACCGCCGAGGTGGTCGCCCTGACCGGCCACTACCACAAGCTGTTGCAGCAATGGGCAGAGACTTGATCCCCCCGCGCCGGATGCGCCACCCGGTTCAATACACGTCGCGGCGGTAGCGACCGTCGGCTGTGAGCTGCTGCAGCGCCTCTTCGCCCAGGATGGTCCGCAGCGTGCCGTTGACTTCGCCGGCCATGCCTTCAAGGCTGCCGCACACGTACAACGCAGCGCCCTGCCCGACCCATTCCTTCACGTCCGCTGCGGCCTCGGCCAAGGCGTGTTGCACATAGCGCCGCTCGGCCTGGTCGCGCGAGAACACCCAGTCCACACGGCGGAGCCAGCCCTCGCGCTGCCAGGCGTCGATCTCGTCGCGGTAGTGCGCGTCGCACGTCGCGTTGCGTTCGCCGAACAACAACCACATGGGCACCTGCCCCTTCCCCGCCGCAATGCGCGCCCGCATGTGCGCGCGCAAACCCGCCAGGCCCGTGCCGTTGCCAATCAGGATCAACGGACGCTGAGCGTTGTCACCAATGCGAAAACCGCCATGCGAGCGCACGCGCAGCGTGACGGTGTCGCCGGTCTGCGCAGCTTGCGTCAGCCAGCCCGAGGCCAGGCCGGGGCTGCCGTCGGCGCGGCGCGTGCGGCGCACCAGCAGGTGCACGGCACCGTCGGGCGGCACGGAAGCGATGGAGTAGTCGCGCGGTTCGCCCGGCGCGGTGGGCACCTCCACCTGCACCAGGTCACCCGCCTGCCATTCGGGCAACGCCGCGCCGGCCTCAGCAGGCACCAGTTCCAGGTGATGCACCTCCTCGCCCGCGCTGCCGGGGTTGAGGTGCTGGCGCGCGCGCAGCCGCCAAGGCTGCAAGGCCGGTGCCTCCCAATCCGGCAGGTCGCTGGTGCCGGCCAGGTGCGCGAGGTGCTGGCGCCAGCGCTGCAGCGCGTCGGGATCGCTCTTGTCCACGTCGATGCGCTCGAACAGGGCCTGCGCGCCGCGGTCCATCAGCCACTGGTCCAGCTGGCGGCCGAAGCCGCAGAAGTGGGCGTAGGTCTTGTCGCCCAGCGCGAGCAGGCCCACGTGCAGGTGCGACAGCGTCACACCCGCGTTGGCCATCACCTGCCGGGCGAACAGCACGGCGCTGTCGGGCGGATCGCCCTCGCCGTAGGTGCTCGCGATGCAGAGCAGGCGATCGGCCTGCTGCAGGTCGGCCAGGCTGATCTGGCTCAGCGGCGCCAGGCGCACCGGCACGCCCGCCGTGTGCAAGGCCTGCGCGGTCTGCAAGGCCAGCTCTTCGGCCTGGCCGGTCTGGCTCGCGTACGCCACCCACCACGCGGGCACACCGGGCGTGGCCGGCAGCAGCGCATCCACCCGGCGCTGCGCGGCGCGCTGCCGGTTGCGGTGCTGCCAGGCGATGGCGCCGCACAGCAGGGCGTAGCACAGCAGCGTGGCCAGGGCGTAGAGCCATTTTTCGCTGGTCATCCGGCGAGTTCCTTCATCGCGGGTGTGAGGGTTTCGGTCAATCGGCCATCGGGCTCGCGCTGCACGAACAAGGCCGCGATGCCGTGCGCGGTGGCCAGGGCCAGGCCCTGCTCTCTTCCGAGCACGGTCAGCGCGGTGGACCAGGCATCGGCCCACAGGCATTCGGTGTGCAGCACGCTCACGGACGCCAGACCATTCGCCAGCGGCCGGCCGTTGCGCGGATCGATGGTGTGCGGCCAGCGCGCGCCATCGTGTGTGTACACGCGCCGGTAATCGCCCGAGGTGGCGACGCACAGCCCATGCAGGGCCACACGTGTGGTGGGCAGCGGTGCTTGTCCAGGCGCGGTGGGCGGCGATTCGAGGTCCACCCACCAGGGTTGGCCACCCAGCCGCAGGCCCTGGCCCCGCAGCTCGCCCCCCACCTCCACCAGGCTGTGGGGCAAGCCCATGCCGCTCAACCGCCGCGACACCCGGTCCACCGCATAGCCCTTGGCAATCGCCGAGAAGTCCAGCCGCACGCCACCGGGCTGGTGAAGCTGGCGGCTGGCCGCCTGCCATTGCAGGGCGCGCCAGTCGTTGAGCGCCAGGGCGTGCTGCACCGCGCCCTCCGTGGGAGGGGCGAAGCCAGGGTCGGTGTAGCGCGGGCTGGGGCCGAAGCCCCAGAGGTTCACCAGCGCGCCCGCAGCGGGGTTGAACGCGCCGCTGGAAATCTCGGCCAGCCACAGGGCCGCCGCCAGCACCTCGGCCATGGCCTCGGGCACGGTGTGCCACGTGCCGGCCGGAGCGCGGTTGAAGCGCTCCAGGTCGGCGCTCTCCAGCCAGGTGCTCATCTGGGCCACGACCAGATCCAGCTCGTCCTGCACGGCGACGCGCACCGGCTCGCTGGGCGAGGCACCGGCCGCCACCCACCGCACCTGCCAGGTCGTGCCCATGGTCTGGCCGTCCAGGCAGTGTGCCTGGGCACCCAGCATGGGCATCGAAGCATCCAGCTCCAGGGGCACCAGCACACGGTTCATGTTGCGTGGGTCAGAAAACCAAAAAACAACCCCAGCCATCTGCATGGTCTGGGGCATGCCGGCTTGCGCCGGGGCATCAACGGGGCAGGACTTCCAGCGTCAGGCTGTAGCCCGAGCGGCGGATCGGCTCGGCCAGCGTGCCTGCCGGGCCCGTGGGCGCGGGACGCGGTGCGTCGGCGGCAGGGGCTGCGCCCGCGGCGGCAGGCGCGCCGGGGCCACCGGCGCCAGGACCACCAGCGCCGCCGGGACCGCCCATGCCAGGCGCGCGCGGCGGCGCGATGTTCACCCAGTACATGCCGGCCGCCGGCCACTTCACCTTGATCTCGCCCTTGTCGTCGGTGGTGGTGCGGATTTCACCCAGCTCGCTGCGGTAGCGCAGGCCGGCCAGGATGACGGTGGCCGCGTAACCGGCCGCGGGCTTGCCGTTGTCGATGAAACGGAAGGTGGCGGTGTCGCCTTCCACCAGATCGTTCGGGTGCGTCACCGGCACCAGCTCAATGCCCCGGCCCGTGGGCTTGAGGGCTTCGGTGGTGGGCTTGCCGGAGGTCACGAAGGTCTCCACGCGGTTCTGCGACTGGCTCACGCGCAGGTCTTCCGCATTGGCAGGGATTTCCTTGGCCAGCGACTCGGCGGTGCCGCGCAGGCGCTTGCTCTCGGTGCCCACCTTGAAGCTGGCGATGAGGGCGTCGTTCACCAGCGCGAGGCGGTAGGTCCCGGGTTTGTCGAGCTTCACGTCGAACATGCTGCGGTAGCGGCCTTTGGCTTGGTTCTCGGCCTGCACCGGCTGGCCATCGGGACCGATCACCACCAGGTTGTCCAGGCCGGCGGCGTTGTGCTCGTAATAGAAGATGTCGTTGGAGACAGCGGCATCGACCGACACCCAGGGCAGCTGGCCCGAGTAGATGGTGCCCGAGGGCAGCAGCCAGGAGCGGTGCGCATGCACGGCCGCCGGCAGGGCCAGCACGGCCGCGGCGGCCAGGGTGAGAACGCGGGCGCGAACGGTGGTGGTTTTCATGAGGGTCTCCAGTCGGGGTCAGGGTTTGACGGTGACGCTGATCGCGCCGAGTTCGTGTTCGCCACGGGCTTGTGTGGTGGTGGTGGCCTTGGGGGGCCACACGAAGGGCACTTTCACCACTTCGCGGCCACCCACTTCGCGCGCGGCTTCGAGCACGAGGCTGTATTCACCCGGGGCCAGCTTGCCCAGCGCGGTGCTGTCGGCGAACTGCACCGACTGCTCGCCGGGCGCGCGCGTGGCGCCACTGATGCCGTCCACCGGCATCGTGAGCTCGCGGCCGCTCTTGCGCCACCAGGCGCGCATGTCCTTGAGCCACTTGGTGCCCTCGTTGTTGCGCATCTTGATGTCGTACCAGACCGCGAGGTTGCCCGCGAAGGACTGGTCGTTCTTCTCGATCCAGATCGCCACATAGGGGCGGTGGTACTCCGCCACGGTCAAGCGCGGAATCTCGACTTTGAGCGCCATGTCGGCGGCCAGGGCGGGGAAGACAAACCCAGCCGCGGAAATGGCGGTGGCGTATCGGATCAACATGGGAACGCAGCTCCTTCGGCAGTCAATGGATGAACAGGATCACGAGCAACAAGGGAATCACCAGGCCCGCGCCCACCATGGGCCAGGTCGTGGGGCGGCTTGTCGCGTGGAACTTGAGGATGAACAGGCCGGTGATGCAGAACACCAGGCAGGCCACCGAGAAGATGTCGAGAAACCACTTCCAGGCCAGGCCGGTGTGGCGGCCCTTGTGCAGGTCGTTCAGGTAGGAGATCCAGCCCCGGTCGGTGCGCTCGTACTCCACGCTGCCCGACTCGCGCTCAATGCGCAGCCAGGCATCGCCACCGGGGCGCGGCAGCGAGAGGTAGATCTCTTCGGGCGACCATTCGGCGGTCGTGCCGGGCAGGGGCACGTCCAGCGCCTCGGCCAGCCAGCGGTGCACCTCCGGCGGCAGCACCGCGTTGTCCGGCTCGTCGTCCTTGGGCGCGAGCGCCGTCTGCAGTTCGGCGGGCAATTGCACCAGCTTCTGCTGCACCTTGGGAGCGGCCGCGATGTCGGCCGCGTGGTTGAGGGTGATGCCCGTGAAGGCGAACAGCAGCATGCCGATCAGGCACAGCGCCGAACTGATCCAGTGCCACTGGTGCAGGGTCTTGAGCCAGTAGGCACGGTTGGACGCCGCTTGGGCGGCTGGGGGGTTCTTCACGGGAGTAGAGACAACGCAGAAACGGATCGGAAGCCAACGGAAGGCAGGACATCGCGAGGGCGGAAACCGCCTGCGCTCATCAGTCTGAGAATTATAACTATTCTCATTTAGAAAGACGCTCGCACCCCCATAAAAATGGCGGGCTCGTGCTCTTCTTTTTCAGGAAAGCGGGGGTGGCGGGCCGGCCCAGTCGCCGCCCAGGGCCTTGTACAGGTCGAGCGCGGCCGTCAGGCGCGACAGGCTTTGCGTGGCCAGCGCGTCGAGCGCGGAGAACAGGGTGCGCTGCGCGTCCAGCACCGAGAGCAGATCGCCACTGCCCTCGCGGTACCGCAGTTCGGCCAGCTGCAGCGAGCGGCGCGCCTGCGCCACCACCTCGCGCTGCAGCGCTTCCTGGCGCTCGCTGCGCGCCGCGTTGCCCAGGCCGTCATCGACCTCCTTGAGCGCGGTGCGGATGGCCTTGCCGTAGTTCTCGATCAGCACCACGCGCTGGGACTCGGTGCTGCGGATCTGCAGGCGTTGGCGCCCGCCATCGAAGATCGACTGCGCCAGCGAAATGCCCAGCGACACGCTGCGCGTGGGGTCGGCCAGGCTGATCAGGGCCGAGGTGCCCAGGCTGCCCGACGCCGACAGCGACAGGCTCGGCAGCAGCGCCTTGCGCGCGACTTCCACGTTGGCATCGGACGCGGCCAGTTGCGCTTCCGCGGACGCCAGATCGGGGCGGCGCGTGAGCAGCGAGGACGGCAGGCCCGGCGACAGCGCGGGCACACGCAGCTGCGTGAACTCGCCCGCTTCAGGCGCGTAGCCTTGCGGCACGCGCCCCAGCAACAGCGCGAGCGCGGTGGCGGTCTGGCGCTGCTGCAATTCGATGGGCAACAAGGCCGTGCGCTGCGACAGCACCGTCGTGCGCTGTTGCGACACTTCCAGCGCCGTGGCCACGCCGTTGCGCTGGCGCGCTTCCACGATCGCCAGCACGCGCTCGGCGATGGCCAGGTTCTCGCGCGCGATGCGCAGGCGCTCGGCGGTGTTGAGCCACAGGAAATAGTTGTTGGCCACGGCCGTGAGCAGCGTCAGGCGCGCGGTCTTCCAGTCGTACTGGCTGGCCTGGAACGAGGCCTCGCCCGCGCGCACGCCGGCCGCGATGCGGCCCCAGAGATCAACCTCGTAGCTGACGGACAGGCCCGCGCTGCTCGACTCGCGGGAGGTGGACGCGGTGCCCGGCGCGTCGGTCCGGCCCGCGGTGCTGCCCAGGCTGCCGTTGACCGACGGCAGGCGCGAGACGCCCGCCTGCTGCAGGGCGATGTCGGCCTGGCGCATGCGTTCGATCGCGATGCGCAGGTCCGGGCTGCCGGCCTGCGCCTCTTCGATCAGGCGCTCCAGCGGCTGCGAGCCGAAGGACTGCCACCAGGCGGTGGTCAGCTGCGGCGCGTCGGTCGCGGGCAGCGCGGGCACGAAGGCGGCGGGCATCTCGACCACCGGCCCACGCGCCGGCTCGGTGCTGGCACAGGCCTGCAAGGCCAGCACGGCGGCCAGGACCAGCGGTTTGGCCAAGGGGAACGTTGACGGTTTCATCACGGTGTTCATTCGGAAGACAGGGCCACGACGGGGTCGAGCCGCGCGGCCTTGCGCGCGGGCAGGTAGCCGAAGATCAGGCCGGTGGCGAAGGCGCAGCCGAACGCCAGCACGACCGGGGTGACGGAGAACTGCACCGCCGTGCCGGTGGCGCCGATCATGAAGGCCACGCCCAGGCCGATGACGACGCCGATCAGGCCGCCCAGCGCGGAGACCACCAGCGCCTCGATCAGGAACTGCTGGAGGATGTTGCGCATGCGCGCGCCCGTGGCCATGCGGATGCCGATCTCGCGGGTGCGCTCGGTCACGCTCACCAACATGATGTTCATGACCCCGATGCCGCCGACCAGCAGCGAGATCGCCGCGATCGAGCCCAGCAGGATGGTCATGGTGTTCTGCGTCTCGGTCGCGGTGTCGATGATCGACGCCATGTTGCGGATCTGGAAGTCGATCACGCCATGGCGCTCGGCCAGCAGGGACTCCACCGCCGACTGCGTTTCGTCGATGCGGCTCACGTCGGACACCGCCACCGTCACGTTGCGCAGGAAGCGCTGGCCCGACAGGCGCAACTGGCTGGTGGCGTAGGGCACCAGCACCACGTCGTCCTGGTCCTGCCCGTTGGGCGATGCACCGCGCGTGCTCATCACGCCCACCACCTGGAAGATCAGGTTGTTCACCAGCACGAACTTGCCCAGCGGCTCCTCGCCACCCGGAAACAGGGCCTTGGCCACGGTCTGGCCCAGCACCGCCACGGTGGCGTATTCCTGCTCGTCCTCGTCGGTGAAGAAGGTGCCGCGCTGCACCTTCCACTGGCGCGCGAGCGGGAACTTGGACGAGGTGCCCAGGATGCTGCTCGAATAGTCGGACTCGCCATAGCGCAAGGTCGCGTTGCTGCTCTGCTCGGGCACGGCCGCCAGCACGTTGGGCACTTCCTTGTCGATCGCGTTCACATCGGCCAGCACCAGCGTCGCGGTGTTGGAAAAGCCCCGCTGGTTGGGCGCGCCCGGACGCACCAGCAACAGGTTGGAGCCCATGGCGCTGATGCGGTCGATCACCACCTGCTTGGCGCCGTCGCCGATGGCCAGCATGGCGATCACCGAGGCCACGCCGATCACGATGCCCAGCAGCGTGAGGATGGCGCGGAACACGTTGGCGCGCAGGGCGCGCAGCGCGGTCTTGGCGGCCTCGACCACATCGCTCAGGTGCGAGATGCGGCCGGCGCGCGCCGTCCAGTTCTGCGCCGCCAGCGCGGCCTGGCCTTCGGGCGGGCGTGGGCCCGGGTCGGCCAGGATGTGGCCGTCCTTGATCTCGATCACGCGCTGCGCGTGCTGGGCGACCTCGGCGGCGTGGGTGATGAGGATCACCGTGTGCCCCTGCGCCGCCAGATCCTTGAGCAGGACCATCACGTCGGCACCGCTCTTGCTGTCCAGCGCGCCGGTGGGTTCGTCGGCCAGGATCACGCGGCCGCCGTTCATCAGGGCGCGAGCGATCGACACGCGCTGCTGCTGGCCGCCCGAGAGCTGGTTCGGCCGGTGGTGCATGCGCTCGCCCAGGCCCAGCGAGCCGAGCAATTCGCTGGCACGCTGATGGCGCTCGGCCGGGGGGATGCCCGCGTAGACGGCGGGCACCTCGACGTTGTCGGCCGCGGTGCCGGTGGCGATGAGGTTGTAGCTCTGGAACACGAAGCCGAAGGCATCGCGGCGCAGCTCGGCGAGTTCGTCGCGCTCCAGCTCGGAGACATCGCGGCCCATGAAGAGGTAGCGGCCGGTGGTGGGCTTGTCCAGGCAGCCCAGGATGTTCATCAGGGTGGACTTGCCCGAACCGGACGCGCCCATGATGGCCACCAGCTCACCGGGGTAGATCTTCAGGTCGATGCCGTGCAGCACCTCGACCGACAGGTCACCGTTGTGGTAGGTCTTGGTGATGCCGCTCAGGTCGATCAGCGGCACGCCCGCGCTCTGCGGCGCGGCGCGCAGCGCCTCGGCCTCATGCGACTGCGGCAGCTGGCTCATCGGCGCGCCCCACCAGCGGCGCCACCCGGCATGCCGCCAGGACCACCCATGCCCTGCGGCTGCCCCAGGCCCGTGCCCTGTGTCGGGCTGGCTGGACGGCGCTCGGGTTCGCGCACGCCGGCGATCACGCGGTCGCCTTCCTTCAGGCCCGACAGCACCTCGGCATGCACCCGGTTGCTGATGCCGATGGTGACGTCGCGCTCTTCGATCGTGCCGTCCTCGGCCATGACCTTGACCTTGGCCTGGCGGGGGCCGCGCGCCGGGCGGGTGGGCCCGTCGTTGCGGGGCATGCCGCTCACGTTCGGCGCCGTGGGCTTGGCGGCCGCGGCGTCCTTGCCGCCGGCATCGGCGCCCGAGGCGGCCCGCTTCTGCGTGGGAGCAGCACCATGGGCGCCGCCGGGTGCCGCGGCCGCGCTGCCACCGTTGGCCTGCGCCTGCTCGCGCTCCTTGCGGCGCTGCTCGCGGAAGCGGGCACGCTCCTCGTCGGTCATTTTCTCGAAGGCCTCACGGTCCATGCGAGGACGCTCGCCGCCCGCCTGCGCGACCACGGTGTCGGCCACCGTCTTGAAGGACGCCGACGGAATGGCGGACGTGCTCGTGCCGCGCTGCGTCGGCGCCGCCGGGGCGGCACCCGGCGCGCCGGGTGCGGGCGTGGCACCCGACGGCGCGGCCGGCGTGGGCGCAGCGCCGGCGCCCGGGTTGTTGCGCGCCCCGCCCGGCCCGCCTTGCTGCCCGCCGCGATTGCCTTGGGCGCCGCGCTGGATCGTCAGCGCCGACATCGGCACCACCAGCACGTCCTTGGCCTCGGCCACGACGAAGAACACCTGTGCGGTCATCTGCGTCATCAGGCTGCGGTTGTTGTTGGGCACCTCGAACAGCGCGTTGTAGAGCACCACGTTGTTGGTCACCGTGGGCGTGGGTTCGATCTTCTTGAGTTCGCCGTACCAGCGGCGGCCCTGGCCACCCAGGGTGGTGAAGTACACCGGCATGCCGCCGCGCAGCTTGCTTACGTCGGCCTCGGACACCTGGGTCTGTACCGTCATCACCGAGAGGTCGGCGATGCGCATCAGCGTGGGGGCCTGCTGGTTGGTGTTCAGCGTCTGACCCTGGCGCGCGGTGATGCTCACCACCGTGCCGGCCATGGGCGCGTAGATCTTGGTGTACTTGAGGTTGGCCTCTTCCACCCGCATGCTGGCCTGGAGCTGCTCCATCGAGGCCTTGAGCGACTGGATCTGCGCGCGCGCCGTCTTCACCGCGGTATCCGCGTTCTGCAGCGTCTCGGCGGTGGTGGCCTCTTCGGCCATCAGGTTCTTCTGGCGCTGCAGGTCGCGCTCGGCCTTGGCCAGTGTGAGTTCGCGCTCGCCCATCTGGGCCTGTTGCGAGCGCAGCTGGGCGCGGCTGGCGTCCACGCGCGCCATCGAGGTCTCGGCGTCGATCTCGGCCAGCAGGTCGCCCTCCTTGACCTCGCTGCCCACCTCCACGTGGATCTTGCGCAACTGGCCCGACACCTGGGCGCCCACGTCCACATAGTCGCGTGGCTGCAGCGAACCGGTGGCGCTGACCTGGTCCTCGATGTCGCCGCGCTGCACCGTGGCGGTGATGTAGGCGCTCTCGGTCTTGGCGCCCGGCCCCCAGCGGTAGTACGCAAAACCGCCTCCCCCGAGCACGGCCAGGCCCACGAGCGCGATCAGCGCCAGCTTCCAGGTCTTGCGGCGGCGGGCGGCGGGGGCCTTGCCCCCTTCACGTTGGACTTCGTTCATGACAATGCGTTGAGGTTCTGGATGGAGGGCACCCGCAGGGCTTGCCGGGATGATGCGGGATATTGCCCGCGAAATATGGAAAGAATGAGCAAGCGGAACGCCCTGGCTTGCACAAAGTTTGAAAGATTTGGGTTTAGTCTCGACCACACCATGCAGACCGACCGTGCCACCCCCTCGTCCAGCCGCCGGGCCTGGCTTTCGCGCTTCGACACCCTGCGCGTCAAGCTCTTCCTGGCCATCGCGGGCGCCAACGTGGTGCTGGTCATGTCCGCCTACCTCATCTACAGCTGGAGTTTCGACAAGGGCCTGGTCGAGTACCTGAACAAGGCCGACGAAAACCGGCTGCAGCCCATGATCGTGCGGCTCGCCGAGGGGTACCGCCAGCAGGGCAGCTGGGCCTGGATCACCGAAGACCGCCAGCGCTGGCAGGACCTTTCGCGCGAAGTGCTGGGCACCGGCCGCATGCAGCGCCGCCCCGCCGAGCCGCAGGCAAGCTCACCCGGCCTCCCCCCGGCGCAGACGCCGGCCGACGTGCAGCCCCATGCGCATCCACCGCCGCCGCCATCCGCGCAGCCGGCACCCGGCACGCCGAGCGTGCCACCACCCCTCACCATCGACCCCCGGCTGCTGCTGCTCGACCCCGAGCGCAACCTGCTCGCCGGCCCGGAAGGCCGCACCGAACAGGCCGTGCTCAAACCCATCCAGGTCAACGGGCAGCTGGTGGGCTACCTGGGCTACGTGCCGCGCCTGCAGATGGTGGCCTCGCTCGAACGCGTGTTCCTGGCCCAGCAGACCCGCACCTTCGCCGCCATCGCGCTGGGCATGCTCGCGGCCGTGTTGCTCAACGCCGCGCTGATCGCGCGCTGGCTCTCCCGGCGCCTGCACGTGCTCGGCGAGGGCACGGCGGCCGTGGCCCGGGGCGACTACAGCGTGCGCCTGCCCGCGCGCGGCCACGACGAACTCGCGCAATTGGCCGAAGCCTTCAACCACATGGCCACCTCGCTGCAGGCCGCGCAACAGGCGCGGCAGCAATGGATCGCCGACATCGCCCACGAGCTGCGCACGCCGCTGGCGACCTTGCGCGCCGAGATCGAGGCCCTGCAGGACGGCATTCGCCAGCCCGACACGGCCAACCTCGATTCGCTGGCGCAGGAAGTCAGCCGCCTGACCCGGCTGGTGGAAGACCTGCGCCTGCTCTCCCTGTCCGATCTGGGCGCGCTGGACTACCGCTTCGCCCCGCTCGACCTCGGCCGCTTTGTCGGCCACCACCTCAGCGACACCAATGGCCTGGCCGGCCAGCGCCTGCAGGTGCGCACCGAGCTCGCCGAGGGTGTGGAAATCCGCGCCGACGGCGACCGGCTCGACCAGGTGCTGAACAACCTGATGCAGAACACCCAGCGCTACAGCGCGGCACCGGCCACGCTCAGCGTGCAGGTGCGGCGCGATGGCGACAAGGCGCAACTCACCTGGGAAGACACCTCGCCCGGTGTGCCGCCCGAGGCCTTGCCCCGTCTGACCGAGCGGCTCTACCGCGTGGACGAGTCGCGTGCCAGCGCCAGCGGTGGTTCGGGCCTGGGCCTGGCGATCGCGCACGCCATCATCGTCGGCCACGGCGGGCGCATGCAGGCCTCGGCCAGCGCGCTCGGCGGCCTGCGCTGGGACATCTGGCTGCCGCTGAACACGGAAGCCGCGCATGGCTGAGCGCAGCATGATGGCAAGCCGCATCCTCATCGTCGAGGACGAAAACAAGATCGCCGGCGTGCTGCTGGACTACCTGAAGCAGTCCGGCTTCGACACGCACCACCTCACGCGCGGCGACGAGGTGGAAGACTGGCTGGAACACCACCCGGTGGACCTGGTGCTGCTGGACCTGATGCTGCCCGGCAAGAGCGGGCTGGACGTCTGCAAGGCGCTGCGCGCCGGCACGCCGGGCAAACAGGCGCCGGCCATCATCATGGTCACGGCGCGCGTGGAGGAGATCGACCGCCTGCTCGGGCTCGAACTCGGGGCCGACGACTACATCTGCAAGCCCTTCAGCCCGCGCGAGGTGGTGGCGCGCGTGAAGGCGGTGCTGCGGCGCGGCACGCACGCGGTGGAGGCCACGGCCGACGAACTGCCCCATGGCCTGCAGCTGGACGACGCCGCCTGGCGCGCCACCATCGCCGGGCACGACCTGGGCCTGACCGCCGTGGAGTACCAGCTGCTCAAGGTGCTGAGCGCGCGGCCCGGGCGCATCTTCTCGCGCGAACAGCTGATGGACTCGATGTACCAGGACGAGCGCATCGTCTCGGACCGCACGGTCGACAGCCACATCAAGAAGCTGCGCCGCAAGATCCAGGAGCACCTGCCGGAGCAGGAGCTCATTCATTCGGTCTACGGCCTGGGCTACAAGTACGAGGCTTGACCCACCCCCGTTGCTTGCTCACTGCGTGTAGCCGCCCCCCCCTCAAGGGGGCAATACCAGCGGCCCGGCAAAGCCGGTTCCGCGGCATTTCTGAAATCAGACACGTCGCGCCGGCGGGCTTTTCATCGCGCGGCGGCGATGGCGCCCAGGCGCTGGGCGTTCTCGCGCAATTCGGCCACCGGGTCGCGGCCCTCGGTCAGCAGCACGATGGCGCGCACACCGGCCTGTTGCACGGCCTGCGCCACGGGCGGCGGCAGCTCGCGATGGTGCAGCACGGCGGCCACCGAGGCGCTGCGCAGCCGTTGCGTCAACTGCGTGAGGGCTTCCGGCGTCCAGGCTTCGTCGGCGCGCGCGTCGCTGCCCGCGAGGTCGAGATTGAAACCGTTGACGAGGTAATCGAGCCGGTCCGAGAGGCTGAACACCGCGAGGTTGCTCGCGTTGGCCAGGCGGGCTTCGCTCTGCGCCGTGATGCCCAGCAGCTGCTGGCGCAGCGCGCCCACATTGGCCTGCAGGCGCGGCTTGGCGGCGGGCACCAGCCGGCCGACATCGCTGGCGATCACGTCGGCCATGCGGCCCAGGTTCACCGGGTCCAGCCAGGGCAGCGCGTTCGCCGCGGCGTCCTGCTCCTGCAGCGCCATGCCGGGCAGGGAGGCATCGAGCGGGCGCGCCGCGTCGATCTCGATCAGGCGGATGTTCTGGCGGCGAGCCAGGGGGAACAGCGGATCGTCGGGCCAGATCGAGCGCAGGGCGATCACGGCGTCGGCCTGGCGCGCGGCTTCACCGAGCCCGGCCGCACCCCGGCCCGAGAAGAAGGCGAGTTGGCGGTTCGGCGGCAGCGTTTCGGGCACCGGCCGCAGCACCACGATGCCGGTGTCGCGCGCCAGGGTGGTCGTGAGCGCGGCCACCACAGGATGGGCCACCAGCAGGCGGGCGGGCGCGGCGGCGACGGCCGCCGTGGGTGCGGCGGGGGCCTGCGCGGTGGCGACACCGGCCGACAGGGCCAGCAGACCGGCCAGGCACCAGGCCGGGGAAGACAGAAGACGCGAGGTCATCCGGCATGTCCTTTCAGTGACGGGGTGAAGCCCCGGATGACCGCCGCGAGCGCAAACAGCCCGCCGGCGGTGAGGATGATGGCCGCGCCCGAAGGCACCGGCAGTTCGAGTTCGATCGGCACCAGGATGCCGATCTGCGTGCTGACGGTGGCGATCGCCACGCTCAGCCAGAAGAAGCCCCGCAGCGACAGGCTCAGCAAGCGCGCAGCGGCGGCGGGGATGATGAGCAAGGCACCGACGAGGATGGCCCCGATCACCTTGACCGAGGCCACCGTCACGATGGTCACCAGCACCACGAACAGGTAGTCCAGCAGCTTCACGCGCACGCCGCGCACGCTGGCCAGCTGCGGGTTGAAGCTGGCGAGCATGAAGCGGTTGTACAGCGGCACCGTGAGCGCCACCACCAGCGAGCCGACCACCGCGAGCACCAGCAGGTCCCCGGCATCCACGGTGAGCACCGAGCCGAACAGCACGTTCTCCAGGATGTGGATGTTGACGCGGCCGGACAGCATCAGCAGCAGGCTGGCCCCCATGGCCAGCGAGACCGCGAGGAACACGCCGATCAGGGTGTCGGGCGAGAGGCCGGTGCGGTTGCGCAGGTAGTTCAGCAGCATGCCGAACAGCAGGCAGTACGCGAACAGGCTGCCGTAGGGCCCGGTGTACGGTTCGCCCAGCAGGATGCCGATGGCCACCCCGGTGAGCGCGGCGTGGCCCACGGCCTCGGAGAAGAAGGCCAGCCGCTTGACCACGACCAGCGTGCCCAGGCCACCGAGCACGGGGCCGATGAACAGCCCGGCCAGCACGGCGTTGACCACGAAACCATAGGCCAGCGACGCGGGCAGCGTGCCCTGCTCGGCCAGGTGCTGGATGCCCTGGCGGAAGGTATCGAATGCGCTCATCAGGCCACCGCCTTGTCTTTTTCTTCTTCGCGCCGCTGCCGGCTGGAGAACAGCGCGAGCACGCGCTGCGGGGTCAGCGTCTCGGCGGCCGGGCCGTCGAACAGCACCTGCCGGCTCAGGCCGGAGACGTGGTCGGCCAGGCGCGCGACGGCATCGAGGTCGTGCTCGATCCACAGCACGGTGACGCGGGTCTCGCGCCAATGCGCGAGCAGCTTCTCGAAGATCGCTTCGCCGGCTTCGTCCAGCGCGGACATGGGTTCGTCGAGCAGGATCAGATCGGGCGAGGGAATCAGCGCCTGCGCCAGCAGCACGCGCTGGCGCTCACCGCCGGAGAGCGCGCCCATGCGGCGGCCCGCCTTCTCCAGCATGCCCACCTGCTGCAAGGCCTGCTCCACCGGCTCGCGCCAGCGCGGCGACAAGCCGAGAAACACCGGCCGGCGCTGGCACATGGCGCCCATGAAGTCCATCACCGTCATCGGCAGGCCGGCGTCGAAGGCCAGGGCCTGCGGCACATAGCCCACCACGCCCGGCAGCTCGCCGGGCCAGGTCAGGCTGATCTGCCCACGGTGCGGCACCTGGCCGAGCAAGGCCTTGAAGAGTGAGCTCTTGCCGCCACCATTGGGGCCCACGAGCGCGTGCACGGTGCCCGCCGCCACGCGCAGGTTCACCTGCCGCAGGATGTCGGTGTGGCCCAGGGTGAGGTCGACGGATTCGAATGCGATGCCGGGTCCACCCGCGATCGCGCTCACGCGGACTCCTTGATCGCGCGCACCACGGTGGCCAGGTTGCGGGCGATCTCGTTCTCGAACTTGTCGGCCGTGTACGGGCCGTGCGAGATGTGCGTCAGCGCGTACAGGCGCACGCCGGTTTCGCGGCGGATGGTGTCGACGTAGGCGGACGGGAAGTCCATCTCCGAGAAGATCACCTTCACGTCGAGCGAACGGATCTGGTCGATGGTGCCCTTGAGCTGCGAGGGGCTGGGCTCGATGCCGTGCGCCGGCTCCACCACCGCCGCCACTTCCAGGCCGAACTCGCGCAGCAGGTAGTCGTAAGCGCCGTGGATGGTGGCAATGCGCAGGCCGCTGGCAGGCGCCTGCGCCAGCTGGCCCAGCGCGTCGGCGCGCAGCTTGCGCAGCTTCTGCGCATAGGCGCGCGCGTTCGCGGTGTAGGCGTTGGCGTTCGCGGGATCGAGCTTGCCCAGTTCGCGGGCGATGGTGTTCACCTGCGAGATCGATGCCGTGACCGACAGGAAGGTGTGCGGGTTCACCACCTTGCCCGAGGTGCCCCGGCCGGTGCCCACCGCGGCGAGCAGCGGCACCTGGGCGTTGGCTTCGATCACCTTCAGGTCGGGCTTCTCGCTCGCCGCGATCATGCGGCCGGCGAAGTCGTCGTGGCCCACGCCGTTGAGCACGATCACGTCGAGCGAACCGATGCGCTTGATGTCTTCGGTGCGCGGCTCGTAGGCGTGCGGGTTGAAGCCGGCGGGAATGACGGGCACCACCTCGGCCAGATCGCCCACCACGTTGGCGACGTAGCTGTAGTAGGGGTGCAGCGTGACGCCGACGCGCAGCTTGCGCGCCTGCTGCGCCCAGGCCGGCACGCTGGTGGCGGCCAGGGCCATGGGGGCCCAAGCCAGCGCGGACAGCAGGTGTCGGCGGCGCGCGGAAGGCGGGTGGTGGTCTGACATGAGAGGGATCCCGAAAGAAAAGAAAACGGAAGCGCGAAAGACAGAGAGGTCAGTGCGCGGTGGCCTTGCGCGTCACGCCGGCGTCGTAGCGCACCACGACCTGGCGCCAGCCCTGGCGCGTGAGCGAGGCATCGTCCAGCTGCTCGGGCCAGGCGTTGGGGCCCTCGCGGTGCACCCAGACCTCGACCTCGTCGTCGTGCGCGTGCGCCTTGGGCGAGGCTTCACCCTCGCCTTTGGCCGGCAGGCGCAACAGGAAAGACGCCGCGACATCCGGTGCCGCGCTGCGGCCCACGTAGGCCACGTCGTGGCCTTGCACCTGGGTGCGCCATTCGTGGCCACCGCGCGCGGCGGCACCGACACCGGTGACGAAGGGCGGCAGGTCCATGCCACGCAGCTGCTCGATGGCCGGCAGAGCCTTGTCGGTCTCGATCAGCGCGGTGATTTCCTCGGCCGCCACCAGCAGGTCGGCGTGCACACCCTGCTCCGCCGCGTTGAGCTGCGTGCGGGCGTCGATCTGGTGCGACGACAAGGCCGCCGCCGCCAGCGGCTGCGCGCGCGCGCCGATCAGGATCGCGGCCACCGCCAGCACGCAGGCCGCGGCCAGCACCACCCACAAGGTTTCGTGTCCCGCGCCGGCAGGGCGCACCACTTGCGTGGTCATGGCTTGACGTCGGTGTGATCGACCTCGGCCGAATGCTCGCCGCCGTCCTCCAGGCGCACGAAGAATTCGCCCGCGGGCCGCTTGAACTGCAAAGCCGAATCGCCGCCCAGCGTGCCCTTGAACAGCACGCGCTCGTCGTAGGCCTTCACCTGCACCGACATCCCGACCGCGTCGCTGCCATCGGAGAACTCCCCCACGCAGCGCACCATGTTCTCGGCCGCGGGCTTGCAGGTCAGCAGCAGGCTGTGGGCCGACGCCAGGCCGGGCAGCGCCGCGGCCCCCACGAACAGGGCGGACAGGAACAGGGGGTGAAAGCGTTTTTGCATGGACCAGGGTTCGTCGAGGCATGCCCGGAGCGGCCGAACCGGCCCGGCATGGACAATAATGAACGATAAATGAGAATTGTTCCCATTATAAACAGCAGCTTGAATCCCCCAGGGCCCCTGCTCCTGTTTTTGCTGCACCGCTCCCAGGCCCGCCGCCCACCCACGAACCCATGACGCCCCAACACACGCACCCAGCCCTGCCCCCGGGCGTGACCACCCTGGCCGATCACGAGCGCCACGCCCGCGGCGTGCTGGACGAGGCCAGCTGGGCCTACCTGTTCGGCGCGGCGGCCGACGAATTGACCTTCGCCCGCAACATCGAGGCCTGGCGCGCGCTGGAGCTGCTGCCCCGCGTGCTCAAGCCCCTGGCCGGGGGCCACACCCGCGTCGAGCTGCTCGGCCGAACCTTCGCCCACCCCATCCTGGTCGCGCCCATGGCGCACCAGCGCCTGGCGCACCCCGATGGCGAACACGCCACCGCCCTGGCCGCCGCCGCACTGGGCGCGGGTCTGGTGTTCAGCACCCAGGCATCGGCACCGCTGGACGAGATCGCGGCCCGCTTCCTGCCGGAGCCTGGGCGCGGTCCCTTGTGGTTCCAGCTCTACCTACAGCCCGACCGGGGCTTCACAGCCGAACTCGTGCAGCGCGCCGAAGCCGCCGGCTTCGAAGCGCTGGTGCTCACGGTGGACGCGCCGGTGCAAGGCGCTCGCGACAGCGAACGGCGCAGCGGCTTTCGGCTGCCGGCCGGCATCGGTGCGGTCAACCTCACGGGCCTGCGCCACCCGCCACCCCGCACACTGGCCGCGGGCCAGAGCGCCCTGTTCGACGACCTGCTCACCCACGCGCCCGGCTGGGACGACGTGGCCTGGCTGCGCTCGATCACGCGCCTGCCCGTGTTGCTCAAGGGCGTGCTGCATCCCGACGATGCCCGCCAGGCGGTGGCCTGCGGCGCCTCGGGCCTGATCGTGTCCAACCACGGCGGGCGCACGCTCGACACCGCCATCACCACAGCCAACGCCCTGCCCCGCATCGCGCAAGCCGTGCAAGGCGATCTGCCCCTGCTGGTGGACGGCGGCATCCGGCGGGGCACCGACGTGCTCAAGGCCATCGGCCTGGGCGCGAGCGCGGTGCTGGTGGGCCGCCCCGTGCTGCACGGCCTGGCCACGGCGGGCGCGACCGGCGTGGCCCATGTGCTGCGCCTGCTGCGCGACGAGCTGGAAATCGCGATGGCGCTCACCGGCTGCCGCACGCTGGCCGAGGCCACCACGGTGCTGGCGCCCACCGGCCGCTAAAAAAACCGCTCTTTTTTGGCACAATCATGAGAATGCGAAACATTCTCGTTTAGAATCGATAGCAGTTTCCTGTCACACGTCGCACTGTCGACCCACGCGAAAGGGATTTCCATGACCACCGGCCTCGCTGTCCTCGGCGCCAGCCTCATGCTCATGCTGATCGCCGCGTGGTGGATTTTTCGACACAGATAGTTCATAACGAGGCCTTCACCACGGCCCCACGCCACCGTCCTGCCGAGCCTCTTCCGACTTCACCATGCCGACCGCCAGCGCCACCATGGCGTCTCCCCTCTCTCCCTCGCCTCACGCCCCACCGCGCCGCCTGAACCGCCGCATCCTGGTGGTGGGCGCGGTGGTGGGCTTCCATGTGCTGGCCGTCTGGGCCCTGCAGAGCGGTCTGCTGCGCCGCGCCGTGGAAATGGTGATCCCGGTCGAAGTGCTGGCCGAGATCATCGAGCCGGCGAAGCCGCAGATCATTCCCGAGCCGCCACCGCCTGCGCCTGTGGTGCAAAAGCCCCAGCCCAAGCCAAAGCCCATCGCGCGCCCCGAGCCCACGCCGCAACCGGTGCTGCAGCAGGAGCCCTCGCCCATGGCGCCCGTGGTGGCGCCCCCGGAGCCCGCGCCGCCCGTCGTGGCCGCCGAGCCCGCGCCGCCGGCCCCGCCCGCACCGCCAGCGCCACCCGCACCGCCGCGCGTGGAGCTGCCCTCCAGCAGCGCCGATTACCTGAACAACCCGCGCCCGCCCTACCCCGCCCTGTCCAAACGCATGGGCGAACAGGGCAAGGTCGTGGTGCGCGTGTTCATCGAGACCAACGGCACGGCCAGCAAGGCCGAGGTCCGCACCTCCAGCGGCTTCGACCGGCTGGACCAGACCGCCGTACAGACCGTGCTGCGCTGGCGCTACGTGCCGGGCAAGCGCAACGGGGTGGCTGAAGCCATGTGGTTCAACATCCCGATCAATTTCGTTTTGGAATAAACCTCTTCCCCTGGAGTCAGAGAATCATGGATCCGCAAATCGCTTCGACGGGCTTGGCCCACGTCTGGACACAAGGTGACTGGGTCACCCGCTCGGTGGCCATCGTGCTGCTGGCGATGTCCCTGACCACCTGGGTCATCATCCTGTGGAAGGCCCTGGACCAGCGCGCCCAGCGCGCCCAGGCCAAGGGCATCGAAGGCTTCTGGCACAGCGCCGATTTCGCCGAAGGCCTGGACAAGCTGGGCTCGTCCGAAGGCAACCCCTTCCGCAGCGTGGCCCTGGAAGGCCGCGAAGCCACCCGCCACATCCTGCACAAGGACGGCCACAACGGCACGCCGCCGCAGCGCCAGTTGCACGACAGCCTGGACGTGAGCGACTGGGTCGAGCGTTCGCTGCGCAAGAGCGTGGACGACCACACCGCGCGCGCGCAGAGCGGCCTGTCGGTGCTCGCCTCGGTGGCCTCCACCGCGCCTTTCGTGGGCCTGTTCGGCACCGTCTGGGGCATCTACCACGCCCTGCTGAGCATCGGCGCGGCCGGCCAGGTCAGCATCGACCGCGTGGCCGGCCCGATCGGCGAGGCGCTGATCATGACCGCGCTCGGCCTGCTGGTCGCCATTCCCGCCGTGCTGGGCTACAACGCCCTGGTGCGCGGCAACAAGGGCATCAGCCACCAGCTCAACCGCTTCGCGCACGACCTGCATGCCTACTTCGTCACCGGCGCCCGCGTCACCGCCGGCGCGGCCGACGGCAAGGTGCTGCCGATGAAGAAGGCCTCGTAAGGATCCGCCATGGCCATCGGAACCCAATCGGACAGCGACGAGGTGATGAGCGAGATCAACATGATCCCGTTCATCGACGTCATGCTGGTCCTGCTGATCATCTTCATCATCACCGTGCCCGTGATCAAGCACTCGGTCAACATCGAGCTGCCCCAGGCGAGCATGGAGAAGGTGCTGGACAAGCCCGAGAACATCCGCCTGTCGGTGGATGCGGACGGTGTCTATTACTGGAACGACCAGCGCGTGGAAGACGCCGACTTCGCCAACCGCCTCGCGGCGGCGGCCGCGCAAGATCCCCAGCCCGAGCTGCACATCCGTGGCGACAAGGCGGTGCGCTATGAGCGCGTGGCGCAAGCCATGGCCAGCGCGCAGCGCAGCGGCGTGCGCAAGATCGGCTTCATCACGGAACCAGGCACGCCATGAACCCGAACCCGGACACCACCCCCGCGCCCGCCAACGCAACCGCACCCGATGCGCCGACGACGCTGCAGCTCCTGCACGAAGGCCATCCCGTGCCGGTGCTGCCCAGCGCCGAACTGCTTCGCGGCCAGAAGGTGGTGGCCATTCATCACAACGGATCGCTCTACCGGCTGCACGCGACGCGGCAGGGCAAGCTGATCCTCACCAAGTAACCAGGCGGCACCACAAGCTGCCTCGCACCGCTTTTTCATCGTGGGGCGACCCGGGGACATCACCATCCCCGTGCGTCGTTTTTAGCCAGCCAAGAGGATCTCCACCTCCGTAGCCAGGCATTTTTTGATTTCAGGCGCTGCGCTCTCTGCGGAGCGCAGCAGGGCCGGCACCGGCCCTTGTATCGTTTTTCTATCGTGGGGCGACCCGGGAAGATCACCTTCCCGCGCGTCGTTTTTAGCCAGCCAAGGGACCGAAGGTCCCGTTAGCCAGGCACTTTTTTCGGGTGTGCCACCCGGCAAAGCTCACAAGTTTATCGCAGCGATGCCCGCGCGCGCGATCTGCGCGTCTTCGGTCGACTTCACACCGCTCACCCCCACCGCGCCCAGGCACTGGCCATCCTTGAGGATGGGCACACCGCCTTCGAGCATGCCCGAGAGCGTGGGCGCGCTCAGGAAGGACATGCGGCCCTGGTTGATCACGTCTTCGTAGATCTTGCTCTCGCGACGGCCCATGGCGGCCGTGTGGGCCTTGGCCGGCGCGATGTGGGCCGAGATCGCGGCCGCGCCGTCCAGCCGCTGCAGCCAGAGCAGGTGCCCGCCGTCGTCCACGATGGCGATGGTCACGGCCCAGTTGTTCTTCACGGCCTCGGCTTCGGCCGCGGCGGCGATGAGTTTGACGTCGGCGATTTCGAGCATTGCCTTGTTTTTCATGAACTTGGTCCTAAATGGGGGATCAGAGAAGAAATTGCAGAGCGGGAGCTTACCGCCCGGGCGCAAAGTGCGAACGATAACGCGTGCATTGGCACACCAGAGGTCACAAGTGACCATACCAAAAATGCGTTGTCCCGCGCCGGGTGCTCACGGCGGACCAGCCTCCTACAATGCAATTTCGCCGGTTGCGCGTCATTCCGACGCGCAGCGACCGGCCTAGGGCGTCAGATGATGAAGGAGATCACCACCATGACCGACCAAGCACAGACCAGCGGCCGCTTCGGCACCGCCGTCTCTTCCGATGCGCTGCGCAACAAAGTCATGCGCAACACCTACTGGCTGCTGGCCCTGTCCATGCTGCCCACCGTGCTGGGCGCCTGGATCGGCGTGCAGACCGGCATCACTGCCGCGCTCACGGGCGGCCTGGGGCTGATCGTCTTCCTGGGCGGCGCCTTCGCCTTCATGTTCGCGATCGAGAAGACCAAGAACTCAGCCGCCGGCGTGCCCGTGCTGCTGGCCTTCACTTTCTTCATGGGCCTGATGCTCTCGCGCCTTTTGGCGGCGGTGCTGGGCTTCTCCAACGGCTCCAGCCTGATCATGACCGCCTTTGGCGGCACGGCCGGCGTGTTCTTCATCATGGCCAACCTCTCGGCCGTGATCAAGCGCGACCTCTCCGGTCTGGGCAAGTGGCTCTTCGTGGGCGCCCTGGCCATCATGATCGGCGCGATCATCAACGTGTTCGTGGGCAGCCCGGCCGGCATGGCCGTGATCGCCACCCTGGCGATCGTGGTGTTCAGCCTGTACCTGCTGTACGACCTCAAACGCATCGTGGACGGCGGCGAAACCAACTACATCACCGCCACCCTGGGCCTGTACCTGAGCCTGTTCAACATCTTCCAGAGCCTGCTGATGCTGCTGGGCATGTTCGGCGGCGACCGCGAGTAAACGGGCCCTCGCCCATCGAAAAAGGACCTTCGGGTCCTTTTTCTTGGCCTGTCGCACGGGCAACGTGACATTTTTGCCGCCTGGGGCGTCAAGTTCGGGCCCCAGGCGCCGAAACAAGGCTGAAACCCACTGCACAGCCATGCGACACACCGCCCTCACCCTCTGCCTCCTGGCCGCCGTCAGCCTGCTGACCGGCTGCGAAGCGCTGGGCATCGAGACCGCCACGCAGGTCGCGGCCAAGAAGGAAGCCGAGGGCAAGGCCATCGGCAGCGCCTGCCGGCATGCGGTGCGCAGCATCGAAAGCTGCTTCAGCAACTACCCACGCGCCGGCAAGGCCGCCGTGTTCGCCGGCTGGCGCGAGATGGACCAGTACATGCGCGAGAACTCGGTGGTGGGCATGCCCTCCGAACCCGAGTCCGGCGCCGCGCCCGCGGCGGCCGACGGCGCCAAGCCCGGCGCCGAATCGCAGAAGTCCTGATTCAGCCCTCGTCGGCCACCGCCGGCGCCGCATCGGCGCCCGGTACCTTCGACGGGTCCAGCTCGAACACCGCCATGCTCTCGACGTGCGCCGTGTGGGCAAACATGTTGACCACCCCCGCCGCTACGCAGCGGTAGCCCGCCTGGTGCACCAGCAGCCCCGCGTCGCGCGCGAGCGTGGCCGGGTTGCAGCTCACGTAGACGATGCGCTGCGGCGGCGTCCAGTCACCGCGCAGGGCCGGGTTCTGGTGCAGGTCGGCCATGGCCTTGGCCAGGGCGAACGCGCCCTCGCGCGGCGGGTCCACCAGCCACTTCTGCGCCACGCCATCGGCCACCAGTTGCTCGGGCGTCATCTCGAACAGGTTGCGCGCCGCGAAGGTGGTGGGCGCGAGCGCGCGGTCCCGGCCGGCCTGGTTGCCCGCCAGGTTCTCGCGGGAGCGCGCCACCAGGGCCTCGCTGCCCTCGATGCCCAGCACCTCGCCCGCCGTCGTGGCGATCGGCAGGGTGAAGTTGCCCAGGCCGCAGAACCAGTCGATCACGCGCTCATCGGCCCGGGCGTCGAGCAGGCGCAGGGCGCGCACCACCAGCACGCGGTTGATGAAGGGGTTGACCTGGGTGAAGTCGGTCGGCTTGAACGGCATGGTGATGCCGAACTCGGGCAGGGAATACGACAGCACCGCCCCACCCTCGTCGAGCAGCTTGACCGTGTCCGGCCCCTTGGCCTGCAGCCACCATTGCACGCCATGCTGGAGGCCGAAGGCCCGCAGGCGCGCGCGGTCGTCCTCGCTCAGCGGCTCCAGGTGGCGCAGCACCAGCGCCGTCACGTCGTCGCCGCTGGCCAGTTCGATCTGCGGGCAGGTGTCGCGCGCGTCCATGCCGAAGATGAGTTCGCGCAAGGGCATGAGCATGTCGCTCACGTGCGCGGGCAGCACCGGGCAGACCTTCATGTCGGCCACATAGCGGCTCTTGCGCTCGTGGAAGCCGATCAGCACCTCGCCCTTCTTGTGCACATGGCGCACCGAGAGGCGCGCGCGGTGGCGGTAGCCCCAGGCCGGGCCTTCGATGGGGCGCATCATGGTCTCGGCCCTGACCTTGCCCAGGTGCCAGAGGTTGTCTTCCAGCACGCGCTGCTTGACGGCCACCTGGGCGGCCTCGTGCAGGTGCTGCATCTTGCAGCCGCCGCAGGCGCCGGCGTGCAGGCCGAAGTGCGGGCAGCCGGGCCGCACGCGCTGCGAGGATTCGCGGTGGATCGCCGTCACCGTGCCGGCTTCCCAGTTGTTCTTCTTGCGGTGCACATTCACGCTGACCTGCTCGAAGGGCAGCGCACCTTCGATGAACACCACCTTGCCATCGGGCCGGCGGGCGATGCCCTGGGCATCGATGTCGAGGGATTCGATCGCGAGCCAGCCCTCGGGCAGGGTGCTGGCCGCTGTTTCGTGGGCCGCCTCGGTGCTGGCGGTGGTGAGAAGGCTGTTTTCGTGGAGGGAGGACGCTGTCATCCCCCGATTGTCTCAGGCCCAGGCCCGCAGATACTCGTCCCAGTGCGGCTCGGCCGGGGCCAGGTCGCCCAGCTTCTCCTTGACCATGGCAATTTCCTGCTCGTATTCGGCCTCGGTCAACCCGCCGCGCATCTTCTGGAAACGGCAGTACACCAGGTAGGTGTTCATCACATCGGTCTCGCAATAGCGGCGGATCTCTTCGGTCTGCCCCGCCAGGTACTGCGCGTACACCTGCGAGCCGTCCATGCCCAGCTTGCCCGGAAAGCCGCAGAGCTTGGCCATGGCGTCCAGTGGCGCGTTGTTCTTGGGCGAGTACATGGCCAGCAGGTCCATCAGGTCCAGGTGCCGCATGTGGTACCGGCTGATGTAGTTGTTCCACTTGAACTCGCGGTCGTCCTCGCCCAGGTCCCAGTACTTGCTGGCCTCCACGCCATGGCGCAGGCCGCGGTAATGCAGCACCGGCAGGTCGAAGCCGCCCCCGTTCCAGCTCACCAGCTGGGGCGTGTGCTTCTCGATGGAGTGGAAGAAGGCCTGCACCACCTTGCCTTCGCTCTGCCCGTCGCGGTCCACGAAGGAGTGGATGCGCAGGCCTTCGGCGTTGCGGAAGACGCAGCTGATGACCAGCACGCGCTGCAGGTGCAGCGGCAGGAAGTCGCTCTGGCCCTTTTCCTTGCGCTCGGCCAGCCAGACCGCGTGAACCTGCTCGTCGGTCAACTCGGGCGCCGCGCCACGCAGGGCGCGCAGCCCGGCCACGTCGGGAATGGACTCGATGTCGAAGACGAGAACCGGCCAGGCCATGCCGCGCCGGGGTTCAGCGCTTGGGCAGGTGGCCCATCGGGTCGACCGGCTTGCCCAGGCGGCGCACCTCGAAATGCAGCTTCACGCGATCGGTGTCGCTGCTGCCCATCTCGGCGATCTTCTGGCCCTGGCGCACGGCCTGGTCTTCACGCACCAGCAGCGCCTGGTTGTGGGCGTAGGCGGTGAGGTAGGTGTTGTTGTGCTTGAGGATGATCAGGTTGCCATAGCCGCGCAGGCCGGCACCGGCATAGACCACCCGGCCGTCGGCCGCCGCGACCACGGGGTCGCCGATCTTGCCGGCGATCGACACGCCCTTGTTGTTGGCCTCGTCGAACGGCGTGATGACGGTGCCCTGGGCCGGCCAGATGAAGCTGATCTCGTCGGCGCCGCCCGCGGCCGGAGCGGGTGCCGGGGCCGGCGGGGTGGTGGGCGAGGTGGAGGCCGCGGGGGGCGCGGTTTCCGACAGGGGCCGCGAAGCCACGCCCGAGCTGGTCACCGGGCTCGTGGTGGGGCCTGTCGGTGCCGTGGCCGTGGTGGTGGCGCCCGGCGGCTGCACGCGCAGCACCTGGCCCACTTCCAGCGCGTTCGGGTTGGTGAGGTTGTTCCAGGCCTGGATGTCGCGCCAGTTCTGACCGTTGTCCAGCGCGATGCGGAACAGGGTATCGCCCGCCTTGACGGTGTAGTAGCCCGGCTTGCCGGCGTTCTCGGCGCCCGGCATGGGCACCACCTCGGCCGGGCGGGGGGCGGCGGAACCGCCTCGGTCTTCCACGGGCGCCGGGCGGTCCAGGCGGGTGGAGGAACAACCGGCGGCGACCATCAGCGCCGCCAGCATGGACATGACCGCGACGCCTCGCCATGCAGGACGGCCCGACTCCTGGGGACGCCCCGAGCATTGGAAAACACGCTTGTTCATGAAAACTCCCACGAATTGCAAGGAACCCTGGCCGCCTGCGCGGTCAGGGCCCTGAAAAAGACACGTTGCACCGCCGGGAGGCGGTGCAACATCATGCGACACCCGATTTTAGAGGCACAAAGAGCACGGCCTCCAGCTCGGTGCGGACGATGCCGGTGGCGGTTTTGTCCACCACCACCAGGTTCTGCCGACCGGCCGCCGTGACCGCGGGCGCCACCAGCCGGCCACCCACGGCCAACTGGTCGATCCACGCCTGCGGAATGTCGTTGCCACCCGCCGCCGCGATGATGGCCGCATAGGGTGCCCCTTTGGGGTAGCCCAGCATGCCATCGCCAAACAGCAGGTGCAGGTTGGAGAGGCGGAACCAGCGAAGGTTTTCGCGCGATTTTTCGTGCAGCCCCTTGAGCCGCTCGATGCTGTAGACCTCGCGCGCCAGGTGGCTGAGCAAGGCGGCCTGGTAACCACAACCGGTGCCGATCTCCAACACCCTGCCCATCTTCTCGCCGCGGCCCTGGCAGAGCAGCTCCAGCATGCGCGCCACCACGCCGGGCTTGGAAATCGTCTGCCCCAGGCCGATGGGCAGGCTGGTGTCTTCATAGGCCTGGTTGACCAGCGCCGAATCGACGAAGCGGTGGCGTTCCACCGCCTGCAAAGCCGCCAGCACGCCCGGGTGCGTGACGCCCTGTCCCTGGATCTTGCGCACCATGGCGGCGCGCACCGCCTGCGATTCCATGCCCACGCCGGTGGGCGCCACCGGATGCGCCGACACCCGGGGCGCGGCCTTGGGCTGCGGCAGGGCCGGCGGTGCCACGGCGCGCGCCGCCGGCCGGGGCTGCAGCTGGTTGCGCGGCACCGGAGCGGGCGCGGCGGCGGGCAGGCGCGCCGGAAAACCCGGCCTGGGCTTCGCGCCCCCCGCAGGGGCGGAAGACGGCGGTGGAGGAACCGGCAGACCGCGCTTCACGAGCCGGCACCACCCGTGGACAGGCTCGCGGCCGTGGGCGCCCAGTAGGCGAGGCGGTCGTGGTCGGTCAGGTCCACCTGCAGGGGCGTGATGGTGGCGTAGCCCTGCAGCGAGGCGTGGAAATCCGTGCCTTCGGCGTCGTCCTTGGCCTTGCCCGCGCTGCCGATCCAGTACATGGTGTCGCCGCGCGGGTTGGTCTGCGAAATCACCTGCTCGGCCGCGTGCCGGCGGCCCAGGCGCGCCACCTTGAAGCCGCGCAGCTCGGCCAGCGGCCGGTTGGGGATGTTGACGTTGAGCAGCCAGGGCTCGGCGGGCGGGCCGTTTTCCAGCGAGGGCAGCAGCTGCGACACCAGGCGCGCGGCCATCTGGCCCGCGTCTTCCAGGTGGCCCCAGCCCTTTTCAGTCTGTGAAAAGGCGATGGCGGGCACGCCGAACAGGTAGCCCTCCATGGCCGCGCCCACGGTGCCGGAGTAGATCGTGTCGTCGCCCATGTTGGCGCCGTTGTTGATGCCGGAGACCACCAGATCGGGCCGGTAGCCCAGCAGGCCGGTGAGCGCGATGTGCACGCAGTCGGCCGGCGTGCCATTCACATAGCGAAAACCGTTGTAGGCCGTGTGCACGTAAAGCGGCGAATGCAGCGAGAGCGCGTTGGACTTGGCGCTGTTGTTGTGCTCCGGGGCCACCACCTCCACCTCGGCCAGCCCCTTGAGGGCCTCGTAGAGCGCCACGATGCCGGGCGCCTGGTAACCGTCGTCGTTGGAGATGAGTATTTTCATTGCCGCGATTTTAGGTGGATCGCCCCGGTCACGCCCGGGACACGCAAGGGGCTTACCCGCTGCGGAAGACGGCCCCCGCTGCCTATCATGGAACGGTTTCATGACCATTTGAACGAGGACACACCATGCATGCCTGGCTCTGCGAAAACCCCGTGGGCGTCGACGCCCTGACCTGGAAGGAACTGCCCACGCCAGCGCCCAAGGCGGGCGAGGTGCTGATCGAGATCCAGGCCGCGAGCCTGAACTTCCCAGACCTGCTCATCGTGCAGAACAAGTACCAGATGAAGCCCGCCCTGCCCTTCGTGCCGGGCTCGGAGTACGCCGGCGTGGTGCGCGCCGTGGGCGAGGGTGTGAAGCACCTGCAGGTGGGCCAGAGCGTGGCCTGCCTGAGCGGCACGGGTGGCTTCGGCACCCACACCATCGCACCGGCCGCGCTGTGCATGCCGCTGCCGCCCGGCTTTCCGGCGGTGGACGCGGCCGCCTTCATCATGATCTACGCCACCTCGTGGCACGCGCTGATGGACCGGGGCGCGCTCAAGGCCGGCGAGACCGTGCTGGTGCTGGGCGCGGCCGGCGGCGTGGGCACGGCGGCGATCCAGATCGCCAAGGCCGCCGGGGCGCGCGTGATCGCGGCCGCCTCGAGCGACGAGAAGTGCGAGCTGTGCCAGCAGCTGGGGGCGGACGCCACCATCAACTACAGCGTGCACACCCCCAAGGAGGGCCTGCGCGATGCGATCAAGCAGCTCACCGACGGCAAGGGCCCGGACGTGATCTACGACCCGGTGGGTGGTGACTTCGCCGAGCCCGCGTTCCGCTCGATCGCCTGGCGCGGCCGTTATCTGGTGGTGGGTTTTGCCAGCGGCCCGATTCCCGCCCTGCCGTTGAACCTCACCTTGCTCAAGGGCGCCAGCCTGGTGGGCGTGTTCTGGGGGGATTTCGCGCGCCGCGAACCCAAGGCCAACGCCGAGATGATGCAGGCGCTGGCGGGGATGTACGCCAAGGGCCAGGTCAAGCCGGTGATCGACCAGACCCTGCCCATGAGCGAGCTGCACAAGGCCTACGCGATCATGGGATCGCGTTCGGTCAAGGGCAAGCTGGTGATGGTGAACTGAAGAAGGCCGCGAGGCCTTCTTCGTTCAGAACGATTCCCAGTCGTCCGCGCCACCCGCCGTCGCGGGCACGGGAGCGGCCACCGGCGCGGGCTTGGGGCTCTTCGCCACCGCGACAGGGGCCGCGGCGGGCTTTGCCGCCGGTGCCTTGGCCACGGCCTTCACGGAAGCAGGCGCCGCTTTCGGCGTGGCGGCCGCAGCGGCCACCGGCTTGGCGGCCACGGCGTTGCCGCGCTTGTGCAGGTCGTTGGCGCTCAGTTGAGCGATCGAGCTGGCCGCATCGGCCGCGTCCACGCGGAAGATGCGCACCACCTCGGACAGGCGCAGCGCCTGGTCGTTCATGCTCGATGCGGCGGCCGCGCTTTCCTCGACCAGCGCCGCGTTCTGCTGCGTCATCTGATCCAGGTTGGACACCGAGGCGTTGATCTGGTTGACGCCTTCGGCCTGCTCGCTCGACGACGAGGCGATCTCGCCGATGATGTCGCGCACGCGCACCACGTTCTCCACGATCTCGCCCATGGTCTGGCCGGCCTGGCCCACCAGCTCGGTGCCGGCGGTCACCTTGTCGACGCTGGCGCCGATCAGCACCTTGATTTCCTTGGCCGCCTGCGCGCTGCGCTGCGCGAGGTTGCGCACCTCACCGGCCACCACCGCGAAGCCCCGGCCCTGTTCGCCGGCCCGCGCGGCTTCCACCGCCGCGTTCAGCGCCAGGATGTTGGTCTGGAACGCGATGCCATCGATCACGCCGATGATGTCGCTGATCTTGCGCGAGGCCTGGTTGATCTCCTCCATGGTGGACACCACTTCGTTGACCACCTGGCCGCCCTTCTGGGCGCTCTGGCCGGCCACGTCGGCCAGCTGGTTGGCCACGCGCGCCGAGTCGGCCGACTGGCGGATCGCGCCCGACATCTGTTCGATGCTGGCGGCGGTCTGCTGCAGGTTGGCGGCGGTCTGTTCGGTGCGGGCCGAGAGGTCGTTGTTGCCCGAAGCGATCTCGCGCGCCGCCACGGTGATGTTCTCGGTGCCACGCTTCACGTCGGCCACCACGTGCACCAGGCGATCGCGCATGTCGGAGAGGGATTTGGTCATCGCGCCGAACTCGTCGCGGCGGTCGTTGCGGATGCGCGCGGTCAGGTCGCCGCCGGCCACGCGTTCGGCAAACGCCACCACTTCGCGCAGCGGCGTGCGGATGTTGCGGATGAGGAAGAAGGCGCCCGCGATGATGCCCAGGATCAGCAGGCCGATCTGCGCGCTTGCCATGGTCAGGTTGCTGGCGCGATCGGCGGCGAACTTCACCTGGGCCTCGGCCTGCATGCTCACCTGCATCTGCGCGAACTCCCGCAGCGCCGCCACGTAGGGGGGCACGGCCGCGTTGAAGCGGGACGTGATTTCGGCCACGGCCCCGGCGGTGTCACCGTTCTTCTTCATCTCGTTGGCCTTGGCCAGCGAGCCCAGCACGGCCTGGCGCAGCCCGGCGATCTTCTCGAGCTGGGCCTTCTCGGCGTCGTTCATGGGCATCGCATCCAGCCGCTTCTGCAGCGCGGAGATCGAGGCCACGCCCACGGGAATGACGTCCTTGTAGAGCTGGTCGATGGACGGGTCGGTGCTCAGGATCGAGGCCTGCACGCGCGTCACGTTGGTTTCGGTCAGGCCGGCCCATTCCGTGGCGATCACGGTCTTGTCGGACATCCGGCCGAGCACTTCGTCGGCTTCCTTGGTCAAGGCACTGGAGCGGGTGCCGGTGAAGGACAACATCGCGCCCAGGGCGAGCACGATGGCAAGAACGCCGGTCCAGAGTTTGGCGTTCACGGTCATGTGGCGAAAGAGGTTCATGTTGGGAGGTTCAGGCAAAAGGATCGGATCACCTCCGGCCTATCGACATGAACCGCCGGCACTGAAATCCAGCCGACGAACGCGCTGTCCCCCTCGGGACGGGCCCTCTCGAGGCCCCGTTCAGCCGCCCGCGATGCGCTGCGCCAGCCGCCAGACGGCCAGGCGGTGGCCGGCCGCCAGGGCGTCGGGCGAGCCGTCGGCCAGCGGGACCTCGATGTCGGCCTGCCCCAGCGTGGGCGGCGTGGCGCCGCCGCGCAGGTCGGTGAGCCACCAGCGGGCCTGCAGGCGCAGGGTGCGCCGGCCGCTGTCGGCCATCAGCGAATCGATCTCGACGCGCAGCTGCCGCGTCACGTTCGCCCCCGAGGGCGCGGGCGCGCGCCAGACCAGGCCCTCCCCCCGCAGCAGGGCCAGGTCGGCCACCAGGCGGCGTGGCACGCTCTCGCGCAGCGGCTCGGCCCAGCGGTGCCCGGGCAGCGGCAGCAGGGACGACGCGCCGCTGGAGACCATCAGCACGTCCCGGTCCAGGGAGCCGGGCAGGCGCACCAGGCCGGAGACCTCCCACACCGCGCCATCGCCCGGCCGGGGCGCCGGCCGGGGTTCCGGAGGCTCCGCGCGCAGCTCGTACCAGCGCGTGGGCGGCGCATCGGTGCCGGCGCAACCGGCGGCGAACACCACGGGCGCCAGGCCCAGGGCGGCGAGCAGGCCGCGTCGGTTCATGGCTGGGTGGTTCATTCGTTGACCTTTCTGCCCCGCAGGAGCGCATCGGGTTGTTGTTCCAGGGCCTCGGCCAGGTCGCGCAGCGCGCGGGCGGCGCGCGAGAGGTCGTCCAGCGCGCGGTCGGCCCCCACCATCAGCTGCGAATCGCCCGCGGTGGCCTCGCGCAGCGCGCCCGCGGTGCGGCTCACCTCGTTGGCCGCGCGCTGCAGGTTCTGCACCAGGGGCGCGTCGGGCGCCAGCAGGTCGGACACGCGCTCGGACGTGCGGCCAAAACCGACGGCGCTCTCGTTCACCGATTTGGCCGCCTTCTCCATGCCGTCCATCGCGGTGCGGGTGGACACGAGCGAGCGCTGCAACTCGTTGGCCAGCGGGTCCAGGCGCTTGTCGAGCCGCTCGGACACGCGCTTGAAGGTCGCGGTGATCTCGGCCAGGTCGCTCAGGGCCTGGTTGAGCTGAGGCCCCGAGATCACGGCGCGGGCCGAAGCCGCGATCGCCGCCAGGTCGTCGGTGATCTTGCGCAGGTCGATGCCTTCGAGCTGGTCGCGGAAGGTCTGGATCGCCGTGGGCGCGGTCGGGATTTCGGTCAGGCCGCGCCGCGTGCCATGCGTGCTGGCCACGCGCTTGGGGCGCAGATCCAGGTCCACATAGAGCAGGCCGGTGAGCAGGCTTTGCATCGAGAGCTGCGCGCTCATGCCCCGCTCCACCAGCGCGGGCAGCGCCAGTTCGGAATCGGAGGCCGCATCGCCGTGCTTGCCATCGAGCCCGCGCAGGGCATCGCTGTCGAGCGAGGCCACCACCGGGATGGAGAAGGCGTCGGTCTCGCGGTTGTAGGACACCTCGATGGACTCCACGCTGCCCACGCGCACGCCACGGAACACCACCGGCGCGCCGACCTGCAGGCCGTAGACGGAGCCGCTGAAGTACATCACGGTGCGCTCCTTGCGAGTGAAGTAGCTGCTGCCGGCCAGCGTGATGATGGCCACCGCGATGAGTGCGAGGCCGGCCACCACGAAGGTGCCGATGAGGGTGGGATTGGCCTTGCGCTTCATGATGGGGTTTCCTCTTTGACGGGGGCGGCGGCACCGCGGCGCAGGAAGCGCTGGACCTCCTCCGGGCCGTCCTGCCGCAATGCCTTGGGCGGGCCGAGCGCCGTCATGGTCTTGCTTTGCGCGTCCAGGAACAGCAGGCGGTCGGCCAGCGCGAAGATGCTGTCGAGCTCGTGGCTGACCATCACCACCGTGGTGCCCAGGTCGTCCCGCAGGTGCATGATCAGTTCGTCCAGGTGGGCGGAGGTCAGCGGGTCCAGGCCGGCGGAGGGCTCGTCCAGGAACAGCAGCTGCGGATTCAGCGCCAGGGCGCGCGCGATGGCGGCGCGCTTGCGCATGCCGCCGCTCAGCGTGGCGGGCTCGGCCTTGAAACTGCCCGCCAGCCCCACGAGCGCGAGCTTGAAGCGCGCCTCCTGCTCGCGGCGTTCGGGCTCCATGTCGGTCAGCACCTGCATGGGCAGCATCACGTTCTCGCCCACGGTCATGCTGCTCCACAGCGCGCCGGCCTGGAACATCACGCCGAAGGAGCGCAGCAGCGCGGCCTTCTCCTTGTCGTCGACCGCGTACAGGTCCCGCGCACCGTAGAGCACCCGGCCCTTGGCGGGCACCTGCAGGCCGATGAGGTGGCGCAGCAGCGTGCTCTTGCCGCAGCCGCTGCCGCCGGCCAGGGCCAGCACCTCGCCAGGCGCGATCTCGAAATTCAGGTCGCGCTGGATCACGTTGCTGCCGAACGCCATGGTCAGGTTCTCCACGCGCACCAGCGGTTCCGCACCGGGCTGGGGCGGGGCGGGTTGGGCGTGCAGGTGTTCGTTCATCTAGAAGTCCAGGCGTTGAAACACCACGGTGAGCGCGGAGGCCACCACCACGATCCACACGATGGCCTGCACCACCGACGCCGTCGTCGCGTCGCCCACGGCCTGCGCGCTGCGCCCCGCCGCCATGCCCTGCAGGCAACCCGCGAGCGCCACCAGCACCGAGTACGTGGTGCCCTTGATCAGCCCCACCACCACGTGCGGCAGCGTGATGGCCTGGGCGCTGGCGTACACGTACTCCAGCGGTGTGACGCCATAGATGCCCACCGCCACCAGCCAGCCCACGGTCATGCCCACCAGCGCGCCGAAGGCGGTCAGCATGGGCCCGACGATGAGCAGCGCCAGCACGCGAGGCAGCACCAGGAAGTCCACCGGGTTCACGCCCATGGTGGCCAGCGCGTCCACCTCTTCGTTGGCGCGCATGCTGCCGATCTGCGCCGCGAAGGCCGCGCCCACGCGACCGGCCAGCACGATGCCCACCAGCAGGGCCGCGACCTCGCGCACCACGCCCACCGTCACGAGGTCGGCGATGTAGTTCTGCGCACCGAAGCGCTGCAGCTGGGCCGCGCCCATGTAAGCCACGATGAGACCGACCAGGAAACACACCAGCGCCACGATGGGCAGGCTGCGCGGCCCCGTCTGTTCGATCTGCCACGCGAGGTCGGAGGCGCGCATGTCGCTGCGCCCGCGCAGCCAGCGGCCCAGGGACAGCAGCACCTCGCCGAAGAAGGTCAGCGTCTTGCGGCGCAGGGCCCACCAGGCCGTGACGCGCGCACCCAGGCGGGCCACGCGGCCGCGTGCGGCGGCCGGGGCCGCCGCGGCGGGGGGCGGGGTGTCCAGCGCGAGCGCCAGAATCTGCTGGAGGCCTTCGGGCAGGGCCTGCAGGTCGACATCCGCGCCGCGACGCGCGAAGGGTTCGATCTGATGCCACAGCGCGGAAGCCAGGGGCGCGTCCCACGAGCGCAGGCCGCCCGCGTGGACGCGCACGGCGCCCACGACCTCGGTGGCCGGAAGCTCGGGGAGAGGGGCGCTGTGTTCGCGCCAGGCGCCGCTGAGTTCCAACACCCAGTCGTCACCTTGTGAGAGCCAGCGTGCATCCGGGGCATGCGTCTCGTCATTCACCTCCATCGTGTCCGACACGGCATCTCCGCTCGGGGCATCGCGCATGGAAGAACCCATTCAGATTCGGAATCTGGATTCTATCGACCGACCTGCGGGCTGGCGGCCGCCGCCCTGTAGGACAAGGCCGCGTCATCGGGCCGAAACCGAACGATGCGGCCCATGCTGCGTTCCAATGAAGCGTGGACGCTCAGACCAACCCTCCCCCATCGAAGAGGCGACGCCCTCGAACCCTCTGGATCGCCGGTGGCGTGCTCGCCGTGCTCGGTCTGGGCGTGGCATGGGGCGAATACAGCGGCTGGCCCGTGCTGCGCCAACCCATCGAGAACGCCGCCACGCGCGGCGTCGGCGTGCCGGTGCAGATGCAGGGCCAGGTGCGCACGCACCTGCTGTGGCGGCCCCGGCTGGAGGTGGAGCACCTGCGCATCGCCTCGGACGCGCGCTTCGGCGCCCCCCATCTGCTCGATGCGCGCCACATCACCCTGGTCTGGCACTGGGGCGACATCTGGCGCTGGCAGCGCGGGGACCGCCTGCTGCTGCAGCGGCTGCAGGCGGATCAGCTCGACGCGCACCTGATGCGCATCGCCGGTGGCGACGCCAACTGGCAGCTGGGCAACAAGGACGACAAGCCTCGCGCCGAAGAGAACAGCGATCCGCTGGGTGGCCTGCCGCGCTTCGGTTCGCTCGTGATCGGCCAGGGCCAGGTCGCCTGGAAGGATGCGGTGCAGGACGTCGATCTGGCCATCGGCGTGAAAGGCAGCGAAGGCGAGGCCGTGACCGGCGCCGCCTCGGGTTATGAAGCCACCTTCAAGGGCCGCTATCGCACCATGCCCATGGACCTGCAGGTGCGCGCGGGCAGCACCCTGCCCTTGCTGCAGGACCCCGAGGCCGCGCCCGATGCGCAGTGGGTGCCGGTGCGCGTGGCGGGCACGGTGGCCTCGGCCAGGCTGCTGTTCGACGGCCAGGCCGCCGCCTTGCTGGGCACACCCCGGCTCGATGGCGCGCTGTCGTTCCAGGGCCGCTCGCTGGCCGAGGTGGGCCGCCCGCTGGGCATCACCCTGCCGCAGACCCCGCCCTTCGACCTGCGCGGCCGGCTCTCGCAAGCCGACGGCGTGTGGCGTCTGCAGGCCTCGCGCGCCACCATCGGCAGCAGCCGCCTCGCGGGCGACCTGCGCTTTCACCAGCTCACCAGCCCGCGCCGCCTCACGGGCGAACTCACCGGCCCCAAGCTCGCGTTCGCCGACCTGGGGCCGGCCATCGGTGGCGAAGGCGGCACCGCCAAGGCGCCACCGCAGCAGCAAGCCCAGGGCCGCGTGCTGCCGCAGCGCCGCTTCGACCTGCCCTCGCTGAAAGTGATGGACGCCGACGTGAACGTGGCCATCGATGAAGTGGACTTCGGCACCGACGCCATGGCGCCCCTGAAGGGACTCAAGACCCGCATCCACCTCGACGCGGGCGTGCTGCGCCTGGACGACTTGCAGGCCTCGGTGTCGGGCGGCCAGTTCAAGGGCATGACCCAGCTCGACGCCAACGCGCAACCCGCGAAATGGCAGGCGCGGCTGGACGTCGCCGGCGTGGACATCGCGGGCTGGATGCGCGGGATGCGCAAGGACGCCGCGCCCCCCGCCCCCTCGGCCAACGCCACCAAGGCCCTGAAGAAGGAACGTGAACAGGCGCGCCAGGGCGGCGAACAGGCGGTGCGTTCCTACGTCACCGGCGTGCTGTCCGCCAAGCTGGACGTGCGCGGCGCGGGCAACTCCACGGCCGACATCCTGGGCTCGCTGAACGGCCCGGTCGATCTGACGCTGCGCGACGGCACCATCTCCCACCTGGCCACCGAGGCCATGGGCCTGGACCTGGCGCAGGCCCTGGGCGTGCTGATCCGGGGCGACCACCCGCTGCCCCTGAACTGCGCGCGCTTCGACATGGTGGCGCGCAACGGCGTGCTCGAACCCCGGCTGGCGGTGATCGACAACCGCGACAGCACCGTGCGCATCGACGGCCACGTCAACCTGCGCGACGAGTCGATGGCCCTGCGCCTGGTCGCCAAGCCCAAGGACTGGTCGCCGCTCTCGCTGCGCACGCCCATCACCGTCACCGGCACGCTGGGCAACCCCGATGTGGGCATCGAGGGCCGGCGCCTGGCGGGCCGGGTGCTCGGTGCGCTCGCGCTGGGCGTGGCGGCGGGCCCGGCGGCCGCGGTGATCCCCTTGATCGAGCAGGGCGACAAGACCGGGGGCGACCCCTGCGTGCTGGTGGCCACCGCGCCCGCACCGGCCAAAAAACCCTGACACATGCCGGGGGCACAATGGCCGGATGTCGACGCAGCCCAACCCCATTCCCGCGCGCCTGCTGAACAGCGCCTCCAATTTCCGCGACCTCGGCGGCCACGCCGGCCTGGACGGGCGGCGCGTGCGCCAGCGCCGCGTCTACCGCTCCGACCACCTCGCGGGCCTCACGCCCGAAGACCGGGCCACGCTGCAAGGCCTGGGCGTCACGCACCGCATCGACTTCCGTGGCGTGGCCGAAAGCGCCACCCTGCCCTCCGAGGTCGAGGGCCTGACCACGCTGGCGCTGTCCATCGAACCCACCGTGGTGCACCGCGTGCAGGAACTGCTCGCGGCCCAGCAGGTGCCCACCGAGGCCGAGACCGTGGCGCTGATGTGCCAGACCTACCGGGGCTTCGCGCGCGAAGGCGCGCCGGTGTACGCGCGCTTCTTCCGCCACCTGCTCGACCAGCCCACGCCGCTGGTGTTCCACTGCACCGCCGGCAAGGACCGCACCGGCTTCGCGGCCGCGCTGCTGCTCAGCGCGCTGGGCGTTTCGCGCGACGACATCGTGCAGGACTACCTGCTCACCAACCACCTCTACGTGCGCAGCCCGCTGGTGGAAGCGCGTGGCCCGGCGCATGTGATGGACGTGCTCTGGAGCGTGCAGCCCGCTTTTCTCGACGCGGCCTTCACCACCATCGAGCAGGAGTTCGGCGGCCTGCCCCGTTACCTCGAAGGCCCCATGGGATTGGACGCGAAGGCGCTCGAACGCCTGCGCGCCTCCCTGCTGGAGGCCTGAGCCCTCGCAGCTCAGCGCCGCAAGCGAAAGCCGCGCAGCGCCGCCCAAGCCAGCCCCGCGAACACCAGCAGCACCACGGCCTGCGTGATCGCAAACGGCGGCTCGGATTGGGTGGGCGCCAGCTGCGCCAGGGGCGGCGTCTTCACGAACAGCTGCACCACCAGCACGAACACGTTGAGGTAGACCGCCACCACGGCCGTCAGCACATAGGTGCCGCGCCACCTGCCGGTCATCTGCTTGGCGTAGCGCGCCACCAGGCACACCGCCAGCACCACGAGCGAGATGACCCCCACCGCGTGGGCGGGCGTGATCTGCGTGGCCGGGAAAAAGAAGCCGGTCACGCTGGTGAGCACGGTGGTCAGGAGAAACAGGGCGGTCCAGCCATCGAGCCGGGCGCCGCCCATGAGGCCCCCGATGACCACGAGCCCGGCGACGATGCCGAGCACGCTGATGAGGACATGGATGAGGGTGAACATCGACAGGTCAAACATCTCGGTGGTCCTTTCAGGTTGCTGGACTTAGACGCCGTGCGACTCTAGCGTGGTTTGCAAAAAATGGCAGCCAAATTCATGAGCCTGGACGCCACCCCTTCAAAAATGTGAAAACACCTTCTTTGATGGTCACCCATTTGTTCCCAGAGGCACGTCAAATCAATTGCTGCCATCCCGTTTTCGCTTAGCATCGTTCCGCGCTCGCTATTGATACCCCGGAAAGCCAAAGACAAGAGGCACATCAATGAAACCTATCTCACTGAAACAATGTCTCACGGCAACCGTGATCGCAATGATCATTTGGCCCACTGCTTCTTCGGCCTTTCAAATTCTCCCTCGCATCAGCGATGTGGACCGCAAGCTAGCCAATCTTGGTGGAAATCAATTCGTTGATGGTTTAGGCCAATGGCTGGTGGGCAACGCGCTCCCCATGATCAAGAGCCCGGTTCACGAAGCAATCACCTTGAATGCCCTGGACTGCGCGGCGGCGGCGGGGGCCGAGTCGTCCTGTCTGACCACGGAGGGGGTTCGCGTCAATCAGGTGCTGCTCTATGGCGTTCGATGGCCGGACGACCCGCCTTTCGCTCTGAATCGCGCCTCACCACCGCGGATCGCCGACTGCGACCCCAAAGTGACCCTGCGCTCAACAGCTCAGCCCAAATGCTGGAAAGGCCTCTTTTCGGATGCGGATAAAACCGCCAAACAACGAATGGCCAAAAAACCCGGAGAACCCGCATTTGGCCCTGGCGACTATCTGCTCTACCGGTCGCACTTTGGCGACTTGCAATTTTTTCACTCAATGGCTGCCCACGATGGTGAGCGCGCCGCAAATACCTTGATTCGCATGAAGATGTGGGCCGAATTCCTGTGGGGACTCGGATCAAAGAGCATCCCGGCAGACCGCTTCATCCGGACCCTCGATGTGGCACAACTGGATGTCTATTTCCCTGGCGACATCACCGCCACGAACTTGTTCGCGACCGGCATCGTTGAAGTGCGAAAAGAACTGGACAAGGTCGCCATGGGCGCGCTTTTGCACATGGTTCAGGACAGCTTCTCGCAAGCTCACACGGGCAGAAACCCGGAGACCGGTGCGGCTTGTGAAGCATTCGGCAGATTTCCGCAACCGGGCACGATCGCCCAGTTCTACAGCTACGCCGGTCAAATCGGCAGCTTGCACGATCACGAAGACACGTTTGACTCATTGGCGATCCACACCTTGCAAATCAGTCCGAGTGTCGTGGAGGTCAGTCGCGCCTTCTTGACGCTGTGGAAAGAAGGGGCGCCATGGAGCGAGGCGGAAAAGTACTTCAACTGTGCATTCACCCTCCAGGACCCAGAGGCCAGGGCCGGCGCCGGCCCATTCGTCAACTGATCAAGCAAACACGGGGCCAGTTCCACAAGCACGATCTTGGTGAGGGTCTGAGTGAGGCATCTACAATTCGCGCCCCCAAGCCTCTCCCTCTGCCTGACCCATGCACCTCACCGTCAACCCGGAACTCAAAGCCTACATCGACCCCCTCACGCCCGACGAGCACGATGCGCTGGAGCGCAGCATCCTCGCCGAAGGCTGCCGCGATGCGCTGGTGCTGTGGGGCGACGTGCTGGTGGACGGCCACAACCGCTACGGCATCTGCCAGAAACACGGCCTGCCCTTCCAGACCGTGCAGAACCCGCGCTTCCAGACCCTGGAGGACGTGCACCTGTGGATGATCGACCAGCACCTGGGCCGGCGCAGCGTGTCGGACTTCCAGCGCGGCGTGCTGGCCCTGCGCAAGCGCGAGATCCTGGCCGAGCGGCGCACGCGCATCCTGGCGACCTCGCCCTCGCCGGAGGACCTGCCGCCCGATGAGGAAGCCCCCGCGCCCGTGGCCGCGCAAAACCCGGCCGTCGCCGCGCTCGAACCCCGGCCGCTGCACAGCCGCGAAGACATCGCCAAGGCCGCGCGCCTGAGCAGCAGCCAGGTGGTGATGATCGAGAAGATCCAGAAACAGGCCGCGCCCGAGCTCGTGGACGCGCTCAAGGCCGGGGCCGTGTCGCTCAACGCCGCCGCGGCCGTGGCCAGCCTGCCGCCGGAAGAACAGAAGGCCGCCGCCCTGGCCGGCAAGGACGAGCTCAAGCTCGCGGCCAAGCGCGTGCGCGAGGCCCGCCGCAAGCCGCCCGAGGCCGATGCGGACGCGGCCGGCGAAGCGGCCGAGCCAGGCACCGATGAACTCACGGCCCTGCGCCAGAAGGTCGCGGCGCTGCAGGCGGAGAACACCGCGCTGCGCGAGCAGGTGGCCACGTTGCGGGCGCAACTGGAAGAGGCGCCGTCGGCCTGACGGCCCCGCCTCCCGGACCTTCATGGGCACCTCGTCCGGCGATCTGATCAGCCTGGTCCTGGGCACCCTGCGCACGGACCGCGCCGTGACGGCGCGCTTCTCGCTCACGGCGCCGTGGGCGCTGCGCTCCGAAGGCGTGGAAGGCCTGCTGATGCGCGTGTGCACCGGCGAGCCCTACTGGATCCAGATGGACGGGCTGGACGCGGTGCACGTGCAGCCCGGCGACATCGTGATGCTGCCGCAGGGCGGCCCCCACGTCGCCGCCTCCGAGATCGGCCAGGACACCGTGCCGTTCCGCTCGCTGCTGCAGCGGCACATGCGCGGCGCGCACGGCGATCACCCCATCACCTTCGCCCACGGCGGTGGCGGCGCGGCCACCGAGCTCTTTTCGCTGCACCTGTGGATGCCGCAGCACCAGGGCGTCTCATTGCTGTCCTGGCTGCCGCCGCTGATCGTGCTGCGCGCGGCCGAGATCGCCACCACGCGCACCCTGGCGCTGGCCACCCAGGCCATGGTGGACGAGACCATCGAGCAGCGCCCCGGTTGGCAGCTGTCCACCGCGCGCATGGCCGACCTGCTGCTGGTGCACGTGCTGCGCGAGCACCTGCACCATGGCCCCGCCGGCGCCCAGGGCTGGCTCAACGGCGTGCGCGACAAGGCCATTGGCAAGGCCCTGGCGCAGATGCATGCCCACCCGGAGCTGCCGTGGTCGGTGGAGAGCCTGGCCCGCGTGAGCCACCAGTCGCGCTCGGTGTTCAGCGAGCGCTTCGTGGAACTCATGGGCACCACCCCGCTGCGCTACCTCACCTCGGTGCGCATGGGCATCGCGCGCCAGCAGTTCCTCAAAGGTGCGGACGACGTCTGGCGCGTGGCGCAGGGCGTGGGCTATGGCTCGGAGAAGGCGTTTTCCCGCGCGTTCGAGCGCTGGGCCGGGCAGACGCCCAGCCAGTGCATCAAGTCGCGGACGATCGGTGCCCAGATCCGGCGCCCCGAAGGTTGAACACGGGCGGGGCCTGACCAAGAATCGACCGCGTCCGCGTTGGTCTTCTGGTTCCCCCATGAAAAAAGTTCTGATCGTTGGTGCCGGCATTGCCGGCTGTTCCGCCGCCCTGGCGCTCGCGCAGCGCGGCTGGCAGGTCGAGGTGATTGAAAAACAGCCGCAATGGCGCTTCCAGAGTTCGGGCATCTTCGTCTACAGCAACGGCCTGGACCACTTCCGCCAGATCGGCGCGATGCAGGACCTGGTCGAGGCGGGTTTTCCCATCGCCTCCGGCCGCAACGTCTACCTGGACCAGGACGGGCGGCACCTGGTGGACGTGGTCTACCCCAGCCTGGGCACACCGCCCGCGCCCGCCATCCTGGGCATCAAGCGGGCCGAGATGCACCGCGTGCTGTCCGGCCGGCTCGACGCGCTGGGGGTGCCGGTGCGCCTGGGCACCACGGTGTTGTCCCTGCGGCAGGACGAGGGCGGCGCGCACGTGCGCTTTTCCGATGGCGGTGAGGCGTCCTTCGACCTCGTGGTGGGCGCCGACGGCATCCGCTCGGGCCTGCGCGCCCTGCTCTGGCCCGAGGTGCAGCCCACCTACTCGGGCTTCGGCGTCTGGCGCAGCGTGCACCGGCGCCCGCCCGCGCTGGTGGACAAGATCATGATGATGGGCCTGGGCAAGCGGCTGGGCATCATGCCGATTTCGCCGGAGCGCCTCTACATCTTCGGCACCGTGGCGCAGCCGAAGGACACCTGGTTCGAGCCCGCCCACTGGCCCGAGACCATGCGCGCGAGCTTCACCGAATTCGGCGGGCCGGTGCGCCCCTTCCTCGACGAGATCTCGCCCGACACCGAGGTGCTCTACACCGCGGTGGAAGAGGTGGTGATGCCCCTGCCCTGGCACCAGGGCCGCGTGGTGCTGATCGGCGATGCCGCCCACGCATCGACCCCGTTCATGGGACAAGGCGGCGCCCTCGCGGTGCAGGACGCCGTGGTGCTCGCCCGCCTGCTCGAAGACGGCGCGCCGGTGCCGGCGGTCCTGGCCCGCTTCGGCGAGCGCCGCGCGCCCGTGTGCCGCTTCGTGCAGGAGGCCTCGCACCGCGTGGGCCGCGCCGGCGCCGAGCAGGACCCGGCGCGCCATGCCCAGGCCCTGCAGGCCCTGCCCGCCAGCGCCCAGGCCCACGTGGACGACTTCTACCGCCAGCTTCACACCCTCAGCCATTGAAAGGACTTCCCATGCCCCGACTGTTCCGCCCCCTGGCCCGCACGAGCCGCCGCAGCGTGCTGGCACTGCTCATGGCCAGCGGCACCGCGTTCCCGCTGCTGACCCACACGCAAGCGCAGGAAGTCACCTACTTGCTGCCCGCGCCGGCCACGCTGCCGGCCTTCGGCCCCTGGATGCTGGCCCAGGCCAAGGGCTACTACGAGCAGGAAGGCCTCAAGGTCAACTTCGTCACCGCGCGCGGCGGCGTGGACGTGGCCAAGCAGATCGGTGCCGGCAACGCCGTCATCGGCGGCGCCATCGGCGACACCCCCATCATCGCCCGCGCCCAGGGCATCCCCGTCAAG